>WPCJ01118656.1_pt1 | contig 116633 bp, 102 predicted proteins | sample 5399831 | NCBI WGS metagenome assembly WPCJ01 (sample SAMN12869470, study PRJNA574797) | sludge metagenome | isolation source: wastewater treatment of pH10 | place: China:Beijing | collected 2019-05-20
TATAAATGTAAAATAATTAACTTTGTCGCATGAATTTTCTAAGATTGCTTTTTACAGTCTACTTCATGGCATTATCATTAATGCCATGCATGGATGTTGCAAAAGCGCAATCAAAAAATGAAAATGTATCATATTCCTATATAAAATCTGAGCAAAACGATGCTCATTCAAAAACAGATTCTTGTTCTCCTTTTTGTTATTGTAATTGCTGCAGAATCAGCGTTACTTCGCTCAAAATAAATCCTGTTTTAGAATATCGTAAACAGATAAAAGAGTACTATTCTAAAAAAATTCTTTTCATAAAGAATGACTTTGCATATTTGGTGTACGATCAGATATGGCAACCTCCTAAAATATAATTTTTGTTAATCAGACGGAAGAATTGTCTTTCGTCAAAACAGTTATGGAAACATTGCAATAGCATTGCGTTGTATTCTTACTCATTTTTGTCGCTCGATTTTTAGAACAAATAGTTGTTCCAAAAGGTAGTTGTGACATTCAATAAAAATTATATTCTCATGTTAGATAAAATCATAAGATTTAGCATCAAGAACAAGATTGTCATTGGTATAATGACCTTGTTGTTGATTATTTGGGGAGTTTGGAGCGCAACCAAACTTCCGATCGATGCCACACCCGACATCACCAACAATCAGGTTCAAATAATCACGGTATGTCCTACTTTGGCCGGTCAGGAAGTTGAACAGTTGGTGACATTCCCTATAGAACAGAGTATTGCTAATGTTCCTGATATTGAGGAGACCAGAAGTATTTCACGATTCGGTTTGTCTGTAATCACTGTTGTATTTAAAGAAGAGGTTGACGTTTATTTTGCCCGCCAATTGATCAGTGAAAAGCTGAAGCAGGCTGCTGAAGAAATTCCAAAAGGAATTGGCACACCAGAGTTGGCTCCGGTAAGTACAGGACTTGGGGAAGTATATCAATACATCCTTCATCCAAAGAAAGGAAGTGAGAAAAAATACGATTCCAAAGAACTTCGTACAATGCAGGACTGGATCGTTCGAAGACAGCTTAATGGTACTCCCGGAGTTGCAGAGATTAACAGCTTCGGAGGACAGCTAAAACAATATGAGGTCGCTGTTAACCCTGATCGTCTACGAGCGATGGGAGTTAGTATTTCTGATATTTTTGCAGCTCTTGAAAAAAATAATCAGAACACAGGCGGAGCCTACATTGACAAAAAGCCTAATGCTTATTTTATCCGTGGAATTGGACTTGTGACCTCTCTTGAAGATGTTGGGAATGTTGTAGTTAAAAATGAAACAGGGAGTGTGCCTATATTCATTAAAGATGTTGCTGAGGTTCGTTTGGGAAGTGCGGTTCGATATGGTGCCATGACATTTAATGGTGAGGTGGATGCTGTAGGTGGAGTGGTGATGATGCTTAAAGGTGCTAATAGTAATGAGGTAGTGCAATTAATCAAAGAAAAAATACCAACTATTCAAAAATCTTTACCTACTGATGTGATTATTGAGCCTTATTTAGACAGAACTAATCTAGTTGGCAGAGCTATTGATACTGTCGAGAAAAATCTTATCGAAGGAGCGTTGATAGTGATTTTTGTGCTGGTAGTATTTCTCGGTAATTTACGAGCCGGTCTTATTGTGGCATCTGCCATTCCGTTGTCCTTACTCTTTGCTTTGGGAATGATGAACGTTTTCGGAGTAAGTGCCAACTTAATGAGTTTAGGGGCGATTGATTTTGGATTAATTGTCGACGGAGCTGTTATTATTGTTGAAGCGACTCTTCATCACTTAGGATTGCGGAAAACAACACGTCTTCTTACCCAGTCTGAGATGGATGAAGAGGTATTTCTTTCAGCTTCTAAAATCAGAAGCAGCGCAGCATTTGGGGAGATTATTATTTTGATTGTCTACATTCCTATTTTAACGTTAGTAGGTGTTGAGGGTAAGATGTTTACTCCGATGGCTAAAACTGTAGGTTTTGCAATCTTTGGTGCATTGATATTATCATTGACCTATATTCCAATGATGAGTGCACTTTTTTTATCGAAGAAAATCTCGCATAAAGAAAATTTCTCAGATAAAATGATGAACCGACTCCAAAAAATCTATCAACCTCTACTAGAGAAAGCTTTAAAAGTAAAATATTGGTTAGTAAGTGTTACTGTTGCATTATTTGCAGTTTCATTATTTATATTTGGAAGAATGGGGGGCGAGTTTATCCCTCAACTCCAAGAAGGTGATTTTGCTTTTCACTGTATTCTTCCACAGGGAAGTTCATTAAGTCAGAGTATTGAAACCTCTATGCAGGCCTCCAGGCTGATCAAGCAGTTTGACGAAGTTAAAATGGTTGTAGGGAAGACCGGTGCTGCTGAAGTGCCTACTGATCCAATGCCTCCTGAAGCTACTGATATGATGGTGATCTTAAAACCGCAAAGTGAATGGAAAACAAAAAAATCATATGATGAATTAGCAGATGAGATCTCTGAAAAGCTTGAAGCTATTCCCGGGGTATTTTTCGAAAAAAATCAACCGATCCAGATGCGTTTCAATGAGTTGATGACAGGAATCAGACAAGATGTAGCGGTTAAAATTTTCGGTGAAAATTTAGATTCTTTAGCGATATATGCGGATAAAACAGCAAAAATTATTCAGTCTGTTAATGGTGCGAGTGCTCCACAGATCGAACGTGTTAGTGGTCTTCCGCAAATTAATGTTGAATATGACCGCACAAGAATGGCTAATTACGGGCTGAATATTGAAGACGTAAATACTGCTGTAAGTACTGCTTTTGCAGGTCAGGCTGCAGGTCAGGTATTTGAGAATGAAAGAAGGTTTGATCTGGTGGTTCGTTTGGATAGTTTACATAGAACCAGTATTGATGATGTCAACAATCTGATGGTGTCTACGAAGACAGGAATACAGATCCCGCTTTCACAGGTGTCCAATATCAATTATAAACTTGGCCCCGCACAGATTAGTCGTGAGGCAGGTAAAAGGAGAATCGTCATTGGTTTTAACGTAAAAGGCCGAGATGTAGAAAGTGTAGTAGAAGAAATCCAGCAGAAGCTTAATAAAGAAAAATTACCATCAGGATATTATTATACATATGGCGGACAATTTGAGAATCTTAAAGCTGCCAGTAAACGACTGACCATTGCTGTACCTGTATCATTATTTTTGATCTTTATGCTGTTATATTTTACTTTTGGTTCGCTAAAGCAGGCTGCCTTGATCTTTACGGCAATTCCAATGAGTGCTATCGGCGGTATATTCGCGTTAATGCTTCGCGGTATGCCTTTTAGTATCAGCGCGGGAATTGGGTTTATTGCATTATTTGGTGTAGCGGTACTTAATGGTATTGTGTTGATCGGAACATTTAACGAGTTAGAGAAGGAAGGTGAAACCAATATTTTAAAACGTGTGATGGAAGGAACTAAAACTCGTCTGAGACCTGTTTTAATGACAGCCACAGTCGCATCATTAGGATTTTTACCTATGGCAATTTCAACCGGAGCCGGGGCAGAAGTTCAGAAACCTTTGGCGACCGTTGTAATCGGGGGACTGGTTACAGCAACTTTCTTGACTCTTTTTGTTTTACCGATGTTATACATTATCTTCAGTACTAAACTAAAAATCAAAAAGCCTTCAGGTAATAAGCCACTGACAGCGGTTTTAGTTTTAGGTTTTTTATTCATTGGACAGACCTTTAACGCACAACAAGGTACCCCTGTTACAGTTGAGGAAGCTACGAGCATCGCATTGACCAACAATAATTTAATGCGGTCGAAAGATTTGGATATTAAAGTAACAGAGGCACTGAAACCTACTGCTAAAGAACTTCCAAAAATGAGTTTAGATGCTCAGTTAGGCCAATACAACAGTAAAAAATTCGATCAATCTTTTTCTATATCTCAAAGTATTCCGTTTCCAACATTGTTTAAAGCAAGAAGAGAACTTATCGCTGAACAGATCAAAGGAAAGCAGATCAATAAGGAGATTTCGGTCAACGAACTTGCAAGACAGGTTAGGACCTATTACTATCAGATCGAATATCTGCAATTTAACCAGTCAAAATTAAAAAATCTGGATAGTTTATATCAGGATTTTATAAGAATTGCTACGGTCAGATTTAAATCAGGAGATATTAAAAAGATAGAGATCAATACTGCAGAAACTCAGAAAGGGGAGATCAATTTGTTGTTGAAGCAAAATGAAGTTTATTTGAATAATGCATACAAAAACTTAAAAACCTTATTGAATACTTCGGGAGACATCTCGGTTCCTTATAACACAAATTATGAGCCCCTGAAAGCTAATTATGTATTTGACAGCGCGTCAATAGCGAATCATCCAACAGTAAGGTCTTACTATCAGGAGATGACCATAGCAGAAAAAAATAAAAACGTTGAAAGGTCTCTGGGCCTACCTGATTTCAGTATAGGTTACACCAATCAGTCTTTAATCGGTACCCAGACGATCAATGGTATGGATCGGAATTTTAATGCGGGAAATAGATTTCACGCAGCAACTATTGGCGTTACGATTCCCCTGACTTTCGGTGCTACAAAAGCGAGAATGCAATCTTGGGAGTTCCAAAAGCAAGTAGCGGAATCTAATGCAAAATTACAGCAAAAACAGCTGGAAGCGCAACTGGAAAACGCTTTGAATCAATATCAGCAGGATGTAGAGCAATATAATTATTATATTAATCAGGCTATACCCAATGCTGAGAAAATAGCTAAAGCCGGACAATTGGGATATAAAACAGGAGAAATTTCCTACGTTGAATATCTTTTTGCGCTTCAGACTTCTACCAATATTCAATTAAAGTATCTCGAATCGATTCAACAGGTTAATCAATCTGTTATTACCATTAATTCTATCATAAACAAATAAAATGAAAATTAAATATAATATAGTATCTACGCTGTTAATTTCTTTTTTAGTCTTAAGCTGTGGAAAAAAAGAAGCCTCTGAGGAAACGGAAGTAAAAGCAAAAACCGAACAGGTAGAGGAGGCTCATGAAGAGGCACCGCAAACGATCGCGGCATTAACAGAAGAACAAATGAAAGCAGTCGGAATCTCCTTAGGTAAAATTGAGATGAAAGATCTGACCTCACTTGTTAAAGCCAATGGTATATTGAGTGTTCCCAACAATAGAAAAGCTACCGTTACCTCTCTGTATGGTGGGGTGATTAAGACATTAAATGTACAGATAGGAGATCATGTGAGGAAAGGGCAGGTAATTGCATCAATCAATAATCCCGAGTATATTCAGCTTCAGGAGCAATATCTTACAGTGAACAGCAGGATCGCGTTTGCTGAACAGGAATATAGAAGGCAACGTGAACTATTTGATAATGATGCCGGAGCAAAAAAGAATCTGCAAAGCTCTGATGCTGAATTAAAAAGTTTAAGAACCCAAAGATCATCACTACAGAGACAGCTCCAGCTTATGGGGATCAGCCCGGGTAAAGTAAGCAATGGTAATCTACGATCTGGGTTGGTTATAACTTCACCGATTAGTGGAACCGTAAGCAGTATCAATGCGCAGATTGGAAGTTATGTTGATGTGGCATCACCAGTTCTTGATATTATTGATAATAGTTCTATCCATTTAGATCTTCAGGTTTTTGAAAAGGATCTACCTAAAATGAAAGTTGGACAAACTGTACAGTTTAAGCTGACCAATAATCCGGAAACTTTGTATAACGCTACCGTATTTAGTATCGGGTCGTCATTCGAAAATGAGAGTAAAACGATCTCTGTACATGCGAGTGTTACAGGAAATAAAGTGGGGTTGATCGATGGGATGAATGTTACCGGAATGGTAAGCCTTGGAAACTCAAGCACCGCTGCCGTTCCTGATGAAGCAATCGTGGAAGCTGACGGTAAATTCTATGTTTTCATACAGACTTCTAAAAAGCCTGAAGAACATGCTGAAGAGGAAGAAGGGGGTGAGAAAGAGGAAGGTACAAAAGAGGCAGCGCATACCAAGAATCAAGGAAAAACATTGAATTTTGAGAAAATAGAAATTGTTAAAGGTTCTTCAGATCTAGGTTATACTGCAATCACTCCAGTGACCAAAATTGCACCTGATACAAACATTGTGGTAAAAGGTGCATTCTTCGTCAATGCTAAATTATCTAATTCAGGAGGGCATGAAGATTAGATTTATTATTACGAAAGCCTTTATATAAAAGTTTCAGCTGTAATAAAAAATAACATTATGCTACGAATCGAATTAAATCGTGAACTACGTATCATAATGTTATATCAAATCTATAAACAAAAGTTATGTTACTAAACAAGAAAATTTCAATCTGGTATTTTATTGATCAAATTAAAAGCCAAATATTACTGATTGTTATACTTGCTGTAGGTATAGGTTTGTTGGATCTGCATCCTATTTTCAAAAAAATATCAATTCCATTAAGCATTCCCGCAATTTTAGGAACTGCTGTATCACTGCTACTTGCATTTAGGACGGCGCAGTCATACGAGAGATGGTGGGAAGCAAGAACCGTTTGGGGTGCTATTGTTAATGATTCCAGGTCTCTTATCCGATTAATTATTCAGTTCATTCCTCAGGATAGTGCGGACGTTAAAATATTTGCAGAAAGACAAATCGTATGGGTCTATGCGTTAGGCGAAGCATTAAGAAAACAGCCTTTTTCCGGTAAAGTAGGGGAGTATTTGAATATGCATCAGATTAACGCTGTTAATATACCCAATGCAATTTTGGATGAACATTCTTATCACTTAAGACAAATAGCCGAAAAAGGATTGGTATCAGATTTCAAGGAGGTTCAGCTTAACGAAGTTCTCATGAGGCTGTGTGACAGTATGGGAAAATGTGAAAGATTGAAAAATACGGTATTTCCACGTGCCTATAGTATTTTACTGCATACTCTTATATATGTTTTTGCTTTTATACTCCCTTTCGGATTGGAAGATTCCCAGCTCACCTTGGAAATTATTACAACGATCACTATTCCTCTGCTATTTATAGCCATTGAGAAAACAGCAATCATCATGCAGGATCCTTTCGAGAATACTCCTGTGGATACGCCAATGACATCTATTGCACAAACTATAGAAATCAATATTTTACAGATGATCAAAGAAAATGATATTCCTGTTAAAAAAGAAAATAATACTTACTTCGAAATGTAGAGTCAATCTAGTAAATACATAAAATTATGAGCGACACAAATAAACAGACTGGATCTGCATCAAGCAGACATAAGAAAAATTTACTCATCGTCCTAGCACTAAGTGGTACTTATCTTATTGCTGAAGTCATTGGAGGAATTGCAACAAAAAGTCTTGCATTGCTTGCGGATGCTGCTCACATGCTAACAGATGTTGTCGGTTTACTCCTAGCATTTATTGCAATCAAAATTGGTGAGAGAAAGGCTAGTCCTGAAAAAACATTTGGGTACTATCGCACAGAGATTTTGGCTGCTGTGATTAATGCTGTTGTGCTATTGGGTATCTCATTATTTGTTTTATATGAGGCATTTCAAAGATTTAAAAATCCTCCTGAAGTGCAAAGTGGCTCCATGATGATCGTTGCAGGAATTGGTTTTGTGGTCAATATCATCGGTATCCTTATCATAAGAAAGGACTCCAATGAAAGTCTTAATATGAAAGGTGCTTATTTTGAGGTCTTGTCGGATATGCTGACATCCGTAGGAGTAATGATCGCAGGTGTGATAATGCTGACAACACAATGGTATTACGCAGATCCGATCATTTCTGCGGCAATAGGTCTATTAATCATTCCCAGAACCTTAAAGTTGCTTATGGAAGCGGTTAATGTCTTATTGGAAGGTACACCGAAAGATGTAGATATCAGCAAGCTTAGAGCATCACTGGAAGAACTCCCGGAAATCAAGGGACTCCACGATCTTCATGTTTGGTCTCTTACATCAGGCGTTAATGCCATGAGTGCTCATGTGATTGCAGATGAAAATAAAAATCGCAACGAAATCCTGAAAATATTAACAGACAAAGTGACAACAGATTTTAAAATAACCCACACCACTTTTCAAATCGAATATGAAGGCTATGATGAAAGTGTAATACACTTATAGATGAACGGTAAAAATAGATTGATAATAAATAAAATCTAATGGTTAGTTCTCTATCACATAAAATTGATTTCAAAGGATAATAATGTTTTAATCACTTATAAAACTTGTTTATGAGACTAATTAAAATTAAGAGAAGCACTTATAGCCTGCTCACTAATTTTTTCTTATTATACATGATCTTGTCCTTTTTTCTTAGGATAGGGCTTTCTGTGGCCAGCATTCAAAAAGCTGATCTTAGTTTTATTTCATTGTTGAAAGTATTTGCTATGGGATTTTTGTTTGATATTGGTGTAGGGGTATTTTTTGTGCTACCATACAGCCTATATCTGCTTTTGTTTCCCCAGAAATATAATAATTCGCTTTTCAATAGAGCTATGACTTTTTTTTGTTTTACTGTAGCTGTGCTTATATTGTTGTTTTCATTTTTTGCTGAAGTAACATTCTGGCAGGAATTTGAAAGTCGGTTTAATTTTATTGCAGTTGATTATTTGGTTTATACCTATGAAGTAATCAATAATATTAATGAATCATATCCTTTGCCATTGCTCATTACAGCCATGTTACTAATGACCTCTTTGGTATTTTTACTTTTCTATAAGAGGCATTATTTCACAGATAATTTTGAAGGCAGTACACCTTTTATACAGCGATTCACTATTTTTTTAGGATTGCTTTTTATTTCAGTCTTCTACACATTTTTTATTGACAACAGTTTAGCAGAGAGCAGTGAGAACAGGTATAGGAATGAGTTGTCAAAATCAGGAATCTATTCTTTTTTTTCAGCTTATAAAAATAACGAGATCAATTATGAGCACTTCTACACACTCATCGATAATAGAGAGGCGTTTAATATTGTGAGAACTGATCTGCAGGAAACTGACTCACATTATGTATCAAAAGATTTCTCAATTGTACGTAACATTAAGGGAGATGACTCCTCTGAGAAGCCCAATGTTATTATGATCACATTGGAAAGTTTCAGTGCAGACTTTATGAAAACATTTGGCAACAATCAGAATCTGACACCTACGTTGGACTCATTGGCGAATCGAAGCATTTTATTTACCAATATGTATGCTACCGGAACAAGAACCGTGCGAGGAATGGAGGCACTTTCACTTGCCGTTCCGCCTACACCGGGGAATAGTATTGTTCGTAGGAAAGACAACGATAATCTGACCACTGTAGGATCTATCTTCGGTCAAAAGGGATATGATACTTCATTCTTATATGGTGGTGATGGATATTTTGATAATATGAATAATTATTTCGGTAATAATGGATACACAATTGTTGACAGGAAAAGAAATTCTTTTGTAGGGGAAGATTATCAGTCTCCAAGAATACCAATAGAAGACAATGAGGTCACTTTTGAAAATGCCTGGGGTATTAGTGATGAAAATCTTTATGATCAGGTGATAAAGCAAGCAGATCAAAAATTTGCAGCGGGGAAACCTTTTTACGATTTTGTAATGAACACTTCCAATCATCGTCCTTATACATATCCTGAAGGAAAGATTGATATTCCCTCGGGATCGGGAAGGGAAGGCGCCGTGAAATACACAGATTATGCGATCGGTCAGTTTTTTAAAAAGATAAAGAATAAATCCTGGTACAAAAATACCATTGTTATAATTGTTGCAGATCATTGTGCCAGCAGTGCGGGCAAGAACGATATCGATGTCGCAAAATACCATATCCCTGCAATGATTGTCAACCTGAACGACAACGAACCATTCAGAATTGAAAAAATGTGCTCTCAGATCGATTTGTATCCAACACTTTTCGCACTTTTAGGTTGGACATATCAGAGTAATCTTTATGGTAAAAATGTTTTAGGCGAAAGCTATATTCCAAGAATATTTGTAAGTACCTATCAGAAACTTGGATATATGGAAAACAACAAATTGGTTATTCTAGGTCCACAGCAAAAAACAGAGACGTATTTGTATGACAAGGAGAAAAATAAACAAAATCCAGAGATGCTGTCTGAACAGTATGTAAAAAAAGCGATAGCAAATTATCAGTCGGCCTACTATCTTTTCAAGAATGAAGGATTAAAACAGAAGCGGATTAAAAAGGGAAATATAACCACAACTAGATAAAGTGATATAAAATGGATCTAAAATTTGAACTTTTACTTGCCGGAAAATTATTATTAGCACTGTTTTTTGGCGCGATAATAGGTTTCGAAAGAGAAACTGCCCATAAAGATGCAGGGGTTCGCACTTTTGGCGTTCTCTGTATGGCTTCTTGCTTATTTGTGGCAGTTGCCTCGCATCTTACAGATGATAAATCTGCAATAGCGAGAATGTTGGCGGCGATACCTGCCGGTTTAGGATTTATCGGAGCTGGACTGGCATTTAAAGATAGTTCCAAAAGCATGCAGGGGCTTACAACATCCACTGCTTTATGGGCTGCATCGGCAATAGGATCTGCCCTTGCACTGAACATGTTTTTGTTATCTTTTTTAGCAACTGTTCTTACCTTGTTCATCTTAAGTATTAACAAATTTGGCTGGTATAAAAAAATTCTAAAAACCGGAAGACAATCAGACCAGGATATATATATAAAGTAACCTAAAAATCATAAAAATAATATTATTATGGAACATAAACACATCTACGACGAAAATGGAAAGCAGCTCTGCTGTACTCCACAGGAAGGCAAAATCTATAAAGATGCTGGAGCCAAAAAATTAGTTGAAGAAGACGGATGCTGCGCTCCAAAGAAGAAAACGGAAGATCATCAACATACAGATGATGATGGACATGATCATGCAGAAACTGATAAAACAGCGTTTCAGATGTTCTTGCCTGCGATTATTTCTTTGGTATTGTTATTAGCAGGCATTGCATTGGACAATTACATTAAGCCTGAATGGTTTAAAGACTGGGTACGTATTGTCTGGTACGGTGTTGCTTATCTACCGGTAGGCCTACCGGTTTTAAAAGAGGCATTTGAAAGTATCAAACAAGGTGATGTGTTTTCAGAATTTTTCCTTATGAGCATTGCAACGATAGGGGCTTTCATTATCGGAGAATTTCCTGAAGGAGTAGCGGTTATGTTGTTCTATGCAGTAGGAGAGGTTTTTCAGACTCTGGCTGTGTCGAGAGCTAAAACCAATATTAAGGCTCTTTTAGATCAACGTCCTGATGAGGTAACGATTATTGAAAATAATCAGCCTAAAAAAATCAAAGCTGCCGAAGCCAAAATCGGGGATACGATTCAGTTAAAATCAGGAGAAAAACTGGCATTGGACGGAGAACTGATCTCCGATTCTGCGTCTTTCAATACCGCAGCGTTAACAGGAGAGAGCAAACCTGATTCTAAAAATAAAGGTGAAACAGTTTTAGCCGGAATGATCAATATGAACAGCGTAGCTTTGATTAAGGTTAATACAGCTTATGAGGATAGCAAACTCAGTAAGATCCTTGAACTGGTACAAAATGCAACAGCTCAAAAAGCTCCGACTGAACTTTTTATCAGAAAATTTGCAAGAATTTACACCCCAATTGTGGTTGCATTAGCTGTTTTGATCTGCTTAGTACCTTATTTCTTTGTTGATGATTATGTTTTCAGAGATTGGTTGTACAGAGCATTGATTTTCTTAGTTATATCTTGTCCGTGTGCATTGGTGATCTCTATCCCGCTTGGCTATTTTGGAGGTATCGGAGCAGCGAGCCGCAATGGTATATTATTTAAAGGAAGCAACTTTTTGGATAAGATCGCTGAGATTCAGAATGTGGTAATGGATAAGACCGGAACTATGACAGAAGGTGTTTTCAAAGTTCAGGACGTTACCATTAAAGAAGGATTTGACAAAGATGAGATTCTCCAATTGGTCAATGTTGTTGAAAGTAAAAGTACCCATCCTGTGGCTACTGCTGTTCACGAGTTTGTAGGAGAGATCAACAATTCGATCAATTTAGAGGATACTGAAGAAATTGCAGGGCATGGGCTTAAAGCGAGAGCTAATGGGAAGGAAATCCTGGTGGGTAATTTTAAACTATTGGATAAATTTAAGATCGGTTATGATGTAGACCCATCCAAAATCGTATATACGGTGATAGCTATCGCATATGATGGAAAATTTGCAGGATTCATTACGATTGCCGACCGAATCAAGGACGATGCAAAGCAAGCAGTTGAAAAACTTCATAGCTTGAATGTAAAAGCGACTATGCTAAGTGGTGACAAGACAACTGTAGTAAAATATGTGGCTGAGCAGATCGGTATTGACAATGCTTTTGGAGACCTGCTTCCGGAAGATAAGGTCAACAAGGTCAAAGAAATCAAAGCAAGAAATGAAAGTGTGGCTTTTGTTGGTGATGGTGTAAATGATGCGCCTGTAGTAGCATTAAGTGATGTTGGAATAGCAATGGGTGGACTTGGCAGCGATGCGACCATCGAAACTGCCGATGTTGTGATCCAGGATGATAAACCATCAAAAATACCTATGGCGATCAATATTGGAAAGAAGACCAAAAGGATCGTCTGGCAGAATATCATTCTTGCCTTTGTTGTAAAAGCCATCGTGCTCGTACTTGGAGCTGGTGGACTGGCTACGATGTGGGAAGCTGTATTTGCTGATGTGGGAGTTGCTTTGATTGCAATACTCAATGCAGTCAGGATTCAAAGAATGAAATTTTAAAAGAGATTATCACAGATAAAAATAGAGCAAATTCTAGTATCCTGTTTCCTTAGGATATTACAATTCTAAGGAAAATTTGCCTCCACTCATATTATTAAGATTGAGTTCCCATAAAAGATGGGAACAGGGAAGTTACATCCAATTTTACGATATAAAATTGAATACTATTAATGTTAGATCCGAACAATAAAAATCAGAAATATAATTTTTATGTGGACTTATGTAAAAAAAAACTCAATACTAATCCTTTTACTGAAATTCTCTCTAAGTATTTATGCTCAGGATAGTTTGTCATTGCAAAAAACTGCTCAACAAGATTCTTTAATAATAAGAGATGATACTTTGGATTATAAAAAACTTATTGTTCCGGTTAGCTTGATATCGGCAGGTGCAATTGGTTTTACAATTCCTGAAATCAAAAAGTTTGATTATGATGTGAGAAGGGAGGTAAACGATCATACATTAAACAATTCAAAATTAGACAACTATACCTTATTTGTACCAGCTGCGCTCGTTTATGGTTTAAACATAGCGGGTGTTCGAGGGAAACATAACTTAAAAGATCGAACGATCATTTTAGCAACATCACAAGCTATCTTATTGGCAATAGTTATTCCTTCAAAATCATTGATCGGCAGGGAGCGGCCTGATCAATCAAATTATATGTCATTTCCCTCAGGTCATGCAGCGATCGCATTTTCAACTGCACAGTTTATGTTCAGAGAATATAGGGACAGCAATTATTGGATCAGTCTGTCAGGATATCCGTTTGCCATTTTTACTAGTGTGTACAGAATCATCAATAATAAGCATTGGGTTACAGATGTCCTGTCTGGTGCTGGTATCGGAATTTTTTCTACTGAGATAGCATATTGGTTATATCCAAAGATCAAAACTTTATTTAAAAGTAAGAATGAAAAAACATTATCTATGATTTCTCCTTATTTCCAGAAGAGTTATCAGCAGAAAAGTTTGGGTTTGAATTACCAGCTATTTTTTTAAATGAGAAATTATGGGATTTAAAAGACGATTTAGGAGACGAATAATCAGGAGGGGAAAGCATCGGCTTGCGTCAGAAGATATATTCTATTTGATAGTTTTTAGTATCCTGATACTATCTCTTATAACATATGGATTTAAGAAATATTTTCATCCTGTCAAAGACCATCATTTTAAATATCATCAAAGTAAAAACTAATCAATCTACTTCCTAAAACGATCAATAGTTAACTATGGACAGATAGAAATAATATTTTTTTAGAGTAATGTTTTAACATATCACGTTTTTAAAGGACATTTAAAATTATTTAGATGTTTGAAGCAATATTGTTTAAAACAATGGAAAGTATTTAAAATCAGTAGATTATAGCTTTGTTTTGGCATCTTATTTGCCTTTCACAAATAACAACATATATAAATTAATATTCACCTTTAAATTAAAATGTTATGAACAGCGAAGATCAAAAAAAAGAGACACACGACCATCCAGAACATCACGAACACAAAGAACATCATCCGCACAAGGAACATCACGAGGGTCCTGAACATGCAGATGAGCCGGAGCATCACGATGAGGCCGAGCATCATCAAGAAAAAGAACATCACGATGAGAAAGAACATCATGATGAGAATAAGAAGTAAATAGCATAGTTCTTATAAATACTGAATTTCAATACTGGAATTCAGTATATTTTTAATAATATAATGTACCGTATTTTAATCTTTCTTCATAAGTGAGCATTTTCAAATATTAATATTTAATTGAGTCGTTATGTATAAAATCTAGATTGAATTCGCTAATTCCAGTAATCCTACGAAACAGTCTTTCTTGCTTTTTGTCCCTTAACAAAAACATAAAGAATATCCACGGAGTATTAACTCAAGAATGACTTTTTGCTCAATCCTAAGATCTGCGGAGGCAAATTATTAGAAATACGTTGAAATACCAAAGCTGAAGCCTACAGTTTTTGCCGCAGGGTTCGCAAAAATGTCTTTCTGTTTCTGAAATCTATAATTAAGTCTAAAAACAGTTTGTGCATTGGGTCTAAAACTGATTGCAGGCATAATACTCCATAAATCTTCTCCAATTTTGCTGTTGTCTTCTCTGAAATGACCTACGTTCCAATCTACATACTCTAAACGGCATGCAAGATTAACGGTTGCTCTTTCCCAATCCAAAATTTTTCTTTTAATTATTGGCTGAACAATGTCTATAAATCCTCCATGCTGCCTGTCTCCATATTGTTGTGTATAAGTTTCCGGGACATCTACTTTAACCCAAGCCCATTCTGCAGTAATTAAAGTTCCAAGGTTTGGAAGTGTATTATTATAATCCAATGCAAATACCCGAACCCTTCTTTTATCGTCAACCTGAAGACCTTCATCCTGAAATTTATTATAGATTCCTCCCATATAAGAGACTCCAAATTCTCCTGCTTTTTCATGTCTTGTGGCAATTTTTGCTGTTAAAAGAGGAACACCGCTGTTAATTTCTTCAAAACGTTCAGGATTACTTTTGGCAGCAGGTAAGTACGTTTTGTTTTGATTATTGTCAATAATTGAATTATCAAAATTTCCTGATAGATATACCTCGTATCCGAACATCCACTCGGCTTTATACATTTTTCCATAAAATCCGAAACCAGCATTACTGAATGTAGCAGGCAACATTTCTGTAGCAGATATAGGACGATCGGTAAACTCCCATTTCGGACCGTCATGATTTTGGTTGAAAGCACCAATTGGATTCATAATAATTCCTCCTCTCAAATTAAGCAAGGGATTAAACTCTACATCAATGGCAGCAAATTCAATATTAATCTCTTTACCTCCTTCTTCTAATTCTATTTCACTCAGAAATTTAATTTTTGAGGAAATTGTAGAAGATACAAAAAGTGTCATCCTACGTAATTGAAATTGATGTCCATCAGATATACCATCAGTGCTGATATGCTGCCAATTGGCTTCCGCATAGCCACCAATAGAGACAGGCACTTTCCCTAATCCTAAGAAGGGACGCTTGTAAACGGCATCCATGTTCAAAGAGCGAGAACTGTCTACAGGTATTCTTTTTAGTAATTCAGAATCTATCTGTGCTGTGGCTTCCTGAAAAATTAAAATTATAATTAGATAGATAATTTTTTTCATACCGGTTTTTTTAAAGAAATTTTCAAAAAATCCGATTCTATGTATACTGGAAATTTTCTTAAGGTCTGATCAGCAGGACCGTTTTGTACTAAACCTTGGTTGGAAAATTCACTACCATGTGCAGGACACTGTAGCTTATCTCCAAATACTTGTAACTGGCTACCCTGATGGGTACATTGCATCCATAATGCTTCATACTCAGTTTCCGAAAAACGAAATACACAAATGGGATATTTGAGAGATTCATTTTGAATAATTACATAGGATAATTTTTTGTCAGGATATTTTGTATCCATAAAATCCTCCAAAGGCAATATGATATAATCGTCTTTAATCGCTCCTGAAATCATTTTATTGCTTATACACCCTGAAAGAATGGGAGGAATTGCAGTAAAGCCTAAACAGACCAAACTGCATTTTTTGAGAAATTCAAGTCTGTCCATAATTATAAGGATTTCAAAAATTTAATAATAGCTTCTTTTTCTTGGACTGGTAATTGAGTGTAATTGGTTCTGCTGGTTGCAGCCTCTCCCCCGTGAAGCTGTATTGCTTCTTCTATACTTTTTGCCCTGCCATCATGCATTAAGAAGTATTGACCGCCTTGTGATTTTGGAGATAAACCTAACCCCCACAGTGCAGGCGTACGCCATTCATAAGTTTTCGCAGTGCCTTCCGTATAGTTGTCATCCAAAGAAGCACCCATATCATGAAGTAATAAGTCTGTGTACGGATAAAACTTTTTATTGGATAATGGTGAAATTGAGGAGGATGAAGTTTTCAGTTCCGGGACATGACATTTATTACAACTTATCTGAGAAAATATAGTCTGACCTTGTTTAATGATACTATTTTCTGCGTCTCGCTGAATAGGTGTTTTCAATGTACGAAGATAAAATACAACATCTGCGATGGTCTTATCAGAAACTTCGGGATCAACATTCATTCCTGAATAAACATCGTGAGGATTAAAAGTTGAAGTAATGCCCATATCTTGATTGTAAGCATTAACGGTTTGTTGTAGTAAACTGTATGTGGATGCCTTTTTACCAAATCTTCCGATATACTTCCCTCCTTTTGTTACAGCAAAGAAGAATGGTGCTTGATATGCCGGAAGATCAATATAATTGGGGACTCCTGAGATGCCATCATTATTTGTATCAAAAGGGTCAGCCATTGCCAAAATATCCATATCAGAAACCAATTCAATAAAACCTAATCCGGTATTGGCAGGCGGAGTAAATTTAGAAAATGTTGCTCCGGGAGGAATTGCTTCCGGAGTATAACCTGGTATCGCCCTATTTTGCAATTGAGGACCACCTAAAAGCAAAAATAAATTTCCTGTTTCGTCAGTCTGTCCAAAACGTATAAGAGTAGTAAAGGGAGTCCCTTTTCCATCACCAGCATGACAGCTTCCACAACTTGTTGCCACGAAGGTTGGACCAAGACCTTTCCCGACCGTGAAGGTTTCATCGTTAAAGGCGATATCCCCTCGCAAAAATTGTTGGTTTTCAGCATATGATAACCCCACAATGGAGCCATCAAGTAATTCACTCTCATCTATCGCTTCAGGCTGAAGTTTATCACAAGCTTGTACGATCAGAAAAAGAAGATAGAAAATTATAATAATAGGTATATATCTCTTGCTCACGTTTTTTTTTCAAATATAATAAAAAGTTAGATTAATCTAACTTTTTATTTCGCTATGTCTAATTATTTTTATGACTGCTGTGCATTTATAGCAAACACTATAAATAAAGATTAGATAATTTGAAACGGAATTTAATCTCAGGATATGTGCTGTTAGGATATTTTTCTTGAAAAACAATAACCTTTATCGCATAGTAAATTAATGTGGATATTGAACAGTCCTAGTGTACAAATTTTAATAGCCAGACGAAACAGTTGGTTGCCAAGTGCTAAGGTTGACCGTCTTAATAGTAGTAGGTAATTATTTTTTGTAAATTATACAATTTTACCATCTAAACTTACCAAAGATAAAAAGGATGATAGTTCATTAATGATTTTTGGTTTGGGGATTTATATCAAAAGCGAAAAATGATTAGGGCAGGGTATATTTGTTATTTGAAAATCTGTGGATTATGGAAGAGATAGAAAAAAGATCTACATTTATTTGTGAAAAATAAAAAAAAACATATCTTTGCACCAGTAAAAACGACGCACTCTATTTTTGTTTATTAAAGTGACCTATTCGGTGACCTAAAAATAAGAGAACGACATAAAGCTTATGGATAGGGAGTTTTTCAAATAAGAACAAGTCCCGTCCGGATCGCAATCCTGTAAGATATTACAGGATTTTTTTATTACTTAACCTTAAATAGCATTAAAAATCATTATGAGCGATACTATCATTTGTCCTAAATGTCAGTCAGAATATACATATGAACAAGACGGAATGATGGTTTGTTCCCAATGCTTTCATGAGTGGAATCCTTCTGAAGCAGCAGATGAAGATAAAATTTTTGATGTTAACGGAAATGAACTACAAAACGGAGATTCTGTGGTTGTAGTAAAAGATTTACCTGTAAAAGGTGCTCCGAAACCCGTAAAAGCAGGAACTAAGGTGAAGAATATACGTTTGAGACCGGGATCTGATCACAATATCGACTGTAAGATTGAGGGGTTTGGAGCAATGGCTTTAAAATCAGAATTTGTTAAGAAAGCATAAACAAAGGTAGATATATAGAATACTATACATATATTGTTCAAAGATTAACATCTTATCTGAAAAGGTAATATGCCAAAAATATTTGGTGGTTTTCAGGATATATTCTAATAAATTATGCTCGTTATCCTAAGAGGATAAAAGGACTAGTAGAGATCAACTTTTTAGCAATAATATTGATGTTCAAAACGATAGTTTTTAAGATAAGGAAGGGTTCATCTTTTTCATTTATTATAGGATGAACCTTATAAAAAACTCTATTTTCTTTAGAAAAATAAATATATCATTTGATAAAACTGATTCGGTTTTTTTTAATGTGAGAACTCTGTGCAGATCGATATGATTCTTTAAATTACTGAAACAGCAATTCTTATACTGGAAATTTCATTTGCATATCCACAAAACAAGATTAGCTAAAGTTACAAGGTAAGTAAAATGTACATTCCAATTACCCATAAATAAATTCTAAACTTCAAAATCAATAGTTAATAATATAACAAAGTATAATTATCAAAGACAAACATTTGTCTTTTTGTAATATACAATTATATTAACTAAAATACATATCAATATTTTTTAGAGATTATTTGTTAAATTTGCAAAAAGAAAAATCCAAATGGAAGAAAAAATAATAAAGGACATTGTAATTGAGGCTCTTAAAGAATTTGCAGACAACAATAATATTGAAACGGAACGAATAACTGAATCTCAGAAGTTAATTGGAAGAGGGGGTATTTTTGACTCAATAGGTCTTGTACATTTTTTGGTTGATCTTGAAGAGATTTTAGAAGAAAAATATGATAGAGAATTTAACCTATCTAGTGAAGTGGCAATGTCCAGAACGACAAGTCCGTTTTTAAATCCGATAGAATTAACCAAATTTATTTTGGAATTAGATGAAAAATAAAACAATTTTTATCACAGGAAATCGTAAGGGAATTGGTTTTCATCTAACACAATATTATTTAGGAAAAGGATATAATGTTTTAGGTTGTAGTAGAACGGATAGTAATTTGTCTCATGCGAATTACCGACATTATATTTGTGATGTAAGTGATGAAAAAAACGTCAAGCAAGTTGTAAGACAAGCCAAAAAGGAATTTGACGGAATAGATATTCTTATCAATAATGCTGGGATTGCGTCTCTTAATCACTCTTTACTTACTCCTGGCTCCACAGTAAAGAGAGTATTTGAAACAAATTTTTATGGAAGTTTTTTCTTTGCAAAGGAATGTGCCAAAGCGATGAAAGACACCGGAGGAAGAATTGTAAATTTTTCTACAATTGCAGTTGCTCTAAACCTTGAAGGAGAAATGATATATGCTTCTTCAAAGGCAGCAATTGAAAAAATGACCAAAATTCTTGCTAAAGAACTTGCTGATTTTAATATTACTGTGAATGCTATAGGACCAACACCGATTTATACAGACTTGATAAAAGTAGTACCTAAAGACAAAATTGATGAACTCTTAAATCAGCAAACAATACACCGTTTAGGAGAGTTAGAAGATGTAGAAAATGTGATTGACTTTTTTATTTCGCCGAGAAGTAACTTTATTACAGGACAAATCATTTATTTGGGAGGATTATGAATATAAATCAGTTTAATAATTATTCTGGCTTAAGTATTATTGAGGAAGATACAGTTTTTACTTATTCTGATCTTGCCGATCAAATTTTACAATATCAAAAGGAACTTACAACTATAATTGTTTCTGGTGATGTAGTCGCTATCTTATCTGATTATAGTTTTCAAAGCATTTCTATGCTTTTAGCTTTGTCCGAATTTCCGTGTATCATTGTACCAATAGTTGTAACTACTGATTTAGAAGTAAAAAATAAACTAAAGGCAGGAAAAGTTACGAAAATTATTAATTTTGTTGATAATAAATTTAGTGTCAAAAATACAGAAAATGATATTTTCGAAAAAGTAGATAAATATGATATAATAATTGCTAAAGGTCAATCAGGTTTGGTCTTATTTTCAAGTGGTACAACTGGTGTGCCAAAGGTAATGGTACATAATTTTAGCGAAATTATTTCAGAATTTAAATTACCGAGGAAACAGAAAAATCTAAATTTTATTTTATTCTTGCTTTTTGATCATATAGGAGGAATTAATACACTTTTGAATTGTCTGAATAATGGTTCACAAATTACTATTCCAAGTAACAGAAATCCGGAATATATTCTGCAATTGATTGAGAATAAGAAAGTTCAGGTTTTGCCTACAAGCCCTACTTTCCTTAATTTAATGTTGATGACGGAAGATTTTGACAAATATGATTTGTCAAGTTTAAAAATGATTACTTATGGCACAGAAAGAATGCCGCAACATCTACTTGATAAGTTAAAGGTAAAAATTCCTTCTGTAAAATTTATGCAAACATTTGGAACAAGTGAAACGGGAATTTTAAAAACAGAAAGCAAATCTTCTACAAGTTTGTTCTTTAGAATTATTGATCCGAATTATCAGTATAAAATAGAGAACGAACAATTATACCTTAAATCCAAAAATCAAGTTTCAGGATATGTCAATCAGGAAAGCAATCAGTTCACAAAAGAGGGTTGGTTTGCTACCGGAGATTTAGTAGAAGTAGATGATGATGGGTATTTGAAAATTGTAGGAAGAATTAATAAAGTTATTAATGTAGGAGGGCAGAAGGTTCTTCCAAAAGAAGTGGAGGATGTCATTAATCAAATTCCTGAAGTGATTGATTCCACGGTTTTTGGTAAGGATAATGCAATTACAGGACAAATGGTATGTGCAAAAGTAGTTATCAAAGAAGGATTGAATGAAAAAGAAATGAAACAACTTGTTTTAGCGAAATGTAGGGAAGACTTAGATAAATATAAAGTTCCCAGTAAGCTAATTATTACTCATTTACTTGACTTTACTAGTAGATTTAAAAAAGAAATATAATAATTTAATTAAAAATACTTATGTATTTATTATTTTGGCGCATAGTTCTTTTCTGTTCTTCAACTTTTTGGGAAAGGCTTTACATGAAGTCATATATTGAGGTTTGTAAACTTCAAGGTTTAAAATTGGGAAAAGATGTTAAGATTTTTGATAGAGTATCTTTTGGTTCAGAGCCATTTCTAATTGAAATTGGGGATAAAACTCAAATTGCAGGAGGAACACGCTTTGTAAGTCATGGAGGCACAACAAAAACCTTAAGAAGATTAGATGGTTTTGAAGATGCAAGGATTTTTGGACGAATAAAAATAGGGGAAAATTGTACAATTGGTAACAACTGTGTTATTCAGCAAAATGTTGAAATAGGTGATAATTGTATTCTAGGATCTTCATCAGTTCTTACTCATTCAATTCCCGATAATTCGGTTTTTTCTGGTAACCCTGCCAGATTTATTTGTTCAATTGAACAGTACGCAGAATCTATTCTTGATCAAAATACAATGTATCCAAGGGAATTGGAAAACAATAAAAAGAAACTTGATGAATGGTTAAAACAAAATCTTCCATACGAATATAAAAAGGCAGCAATGTATAAAAAACGTAAATCTGCTAAGGAATAAAAATATGTTTAATACAAAATTAGTTTAGTTTAATTAATTGAAAATAAGATTTAATTATTTAATATAGAAGTGTTTAAACTTTCCTGATTGGAATACAGACAAAATCTAGTAGATATAAATCACTATCTCTCCAGTGGGTTCAGATTATAAATTCAAAGCCATAACTTTTTAACTTATACATTTTTTGGGATAGCGTCTTACATACTTTATGGGGTTCTATTTAAATATCCGTTTTTTACTCATATTCCTGCAATGTTAGCAATAACAAGCATTTCAAAGAGTCTGTCACCAAAATATCTTTGATTTAACTTATAATAAACTCTTTGATTTGAAATGATCCTCGCAATCTTCTGTTCCAAAATAAGCGGTATGGCTAAATAGATTCATCTATAAATTTTTGATTTACATTGAATATGTAGAAATTATGATAAATTACGGATATTCAAAAAAATGGTTTAATAGTCAAAAATAGTTGATAAAATTCTTTGTAATGCCGATTGTTATTAATGATATAGAAAGTTTATTGAACTTTGTTTCAATAAACTTTTTTATGGCTGAAAATTCAAAAAAAATCATTGTTGGAGTTGCAAAAGTCTGGATGGGATTTCTTGGGGAAAAACAAAATGGCAAACGTCGTTTTTAAATGTAAAAATTGTGGCATCTATTCTTCCTTCAAAATCCTAAAATCCCGAAAACAACCAACGGCATAGAGTCTTTTTGGTCATTTGAAAGGTAATCTCAATATTCATCAAGGACTTACCAAAAGCCGGAGAAAAAAGTTTATCCAATAGTATCTTTTTTATAAAAATCTAAAGTCGTAAAAGGTTTTTTTAGCCATAGAGCTGTTCCAATAATCAAAAGAGGGTGGCAAAAACCATCCCTCTAAACTATTGTTTACAGCGTTGATTGTGTTGCCGGCAGAGAACTTCGTTTGTAATCTTCGTAAAAGTATTCGCTTTTTCTCAATTATCCCTCAGCATTGCTCGCTTCCTCTTCCAATCAACCGCAGAATATTATGAATTATTTTTCTGAAAAACACCAACTATTTTTGACCACATTACCACTTTTTAATGTTGTTGTAAAATAAAAATCCGTCTCATAACCAAAAATTGAGACGGATTTTTATTTGAAGATTTTTAGTTTTATAATTCCATCTTTTGTTACAGAATAATTATTCCGAAAGTCTCCATAATTGAAGGTATATATTCGAATGTTATGCCTATATCGGTTTAGTCAAATATTAACAACTTAGATGAAAATGATTTTTACTGTACCTTCAATCTGTTTATCAGTAAACATCAAAAGCTTTTTATTTTTGTATCTGATTTTATTCCAGTAATGGTTTCCTGCAAACCTGCTTTCGAGAACTTCAGCAATACTTCCATTTTCTGAGATTTTGATCTGGTGCGGATAATAAAAAAAACTGTCGACTTCCAGCTCTTTCATTTCATTGGATGAAATAAGGTTTACTTCTCCAAAAAGTTTTGCAACATATTCATTTTTTGGATTTTGATAAGTTGTTGCTGCATTATCGTTTTGAATTAAGTCACCATTTTTAAGAATAACAATTTCGTCAGTCCATGCAATAATATCCTGAAGTTCATGCGTAGAAATAATAAGGCTGATATTATTTTCTTTCACATATCTGAACAGTTTCTCCCTAAGCTCAATTTTTCTGGCAAAATCAAGATTGCTGAATGGTTCGTCAAGTAAGAGTAACTTGGGCAAAACAGAAAGTGCTCTTGCAATGGCAACTCTCTGCTGTTGTCCTCCGCTCAGATTTTTAGGTAAAACCTTGGCAAATTCAGTTAATCCTACAACATCAAGCAGTTCTTCAATTTTTTCTTTTTTCCGGGTCAGATTAATATTTGAAATAAATTTTCCAACATTGTCAGCTACAGTAGCATACGGCATGAGATCGAAACTCTGTGCTACAAACTTCATTTCAGATTCTCCCGGGACAAGATTTCCTTTAGGACCCAATAATTTTCTTCCTTCAAAAACAATATCACCTTCTTCCCAATCATGTAATCCATAAATGAGACTCAATAAGGTGGATTTCCCACATCCGCTTTCTCCGGCTAATGCAATAATTTTACCTTTTTCAAACTGAAGGTTGAGGTTTTCAAAAAGTTTTTGATCTTTTGAATAGGAAAAATGAAGGTTCTTTATCTCAAGTAGCATATTGCAAAAATAAGGTTTTTAGGTTAAGCTGGCATATTTTTAGTAATTTAGCAACAGCAAACTTATATAGATTTAAATTGAGAATCAATCAGTTTTTATGAAATCTGACAATAATAAACTTTTAAATATGAAAAAAAATATCTTATCTTTTGCTGTTACTGCATTTTTTCTGTCAATTATCATTGTTTCATGTTCTAAAGAAAAACCTGTTACAAGTGATTCTAATGAAGTTTCCACCACTAAAGAGGGTGCCAGGTTTGTAGTAGATACTTTAAACAGTAATATAGAATGGAAGGGATATAAAGTTTTTAAAACAGAAAGTTCAAGCCACTTTGGAACCATAAAATTTGAAAGCGGAGTAGTTACCGTGAAAGATGGAAAACTGGAAAGCGGAAATTTTGTTGCCGATATGTCTTCATTAACCTCAGAAGATTTGAAAGACAAAAAAGATGATCTTGAAAAGCTGAACGGTCATCTCAAAAGCGCAGATTTTTTTGAAGTTGATAAATTTCCAACCTCTTCCTATGAAATTACTAAAGTGAGTCCGACTGCTGAAGGTGATTATAACACAGTTCTTGATGGAAATCTTACGATAAAGGGAATTACAAAGCCTGTGCAGTTTAAAGCAAATGTGGCTGTAAAAGGAAATGAAGTAAGCATTGCTACAGAGCCAAAAGATATCATGAGAGAAGAATTTGGAGTTAAATTTCAGTCACCTGTTGAAAATGGAGTGATTAAAAACGAAATAACGCTGCAAATGAAAGTTAAGGCGCTAGAAAGAAAATAATTGTAGATTCTGATGAGTAAAGCAATTCTAATATTAAGTATTATCTGCATGATTTTTTTAGTAAGTCTGCAGTTATTCTTTTACTTATCTCTAAATCACCAGATTATCCGTATTTTGGGAGAAATGTTTACAATACCTTCGGTATTATTGTTAATTTTTCTGTTTTTCTTTAGTTTGATCAATTCATTAAGAAAGAAAAAAGAATATTATTTAATTTTTGCCATCAATTTTTTTACGGTTCTCACAATTACGGTCACTACAATAATAGATCCGAAGTAATGATATCAAATAAGAAAAGTCTGTTTCTGAGTGGAGCAGATTTTTTTATAATATTAGAAAAGGTTTTTAAGCCGAAAAGCGTATTTTTGCAAATACATTTTTTTTGAAAGTAAAAGCGATGATTGATAAGATAGAAGATTTACTTGAAGAAGTAAAAAACTTCAGCACTACAGGTAAAGACGAAATAGAGAACTTCCGGATCAAATTTAACGGTAAGAAAGGAATTCTGAATGATTTTTATGAAACATTGAAAGAAATTCCTAACGACCAGAAAAAAGAATTCGGACAGAAAATCAATACTCTTAAGCAGGCTGTTAATGCTAAGTTGGAAGATTTAAAAAACACTTCCGAATCTTCTGTTGTTGTTGAAAAAGAAGATCTTACACGACCTGCTTTCCCTTTGGAATTAGGTTCCCGTCATCCCATCAATCTTGTTAAAAACAGGATTATAGAAATTTTCAGATCCATAGGTTTTGCAGTTGCAGACGGTCCTGAAATTGAAGATGACTGGCACAACTTTACAGCGCTCAATCTTCCTGAGTATCACCCTGCAAGAGATATGCAGGATACCTTTTTTATCGAACAGAATCCTGATATTTTACTCAGAACGCATACCTCATCTGTTCAGATAAGATATATGGAAGAAAATCAGCCGCCAATCAGAATTTTATCTCCCGGTAGAGTTTTCAGAAATGAAGCGGTTTCTTCTCGTTCCCACTGTATCTTTCATCAGATTGAAGGATTGTATATTGATGAAAACGTAAGTTTTGCAGATCTTAAACAGACCATTCAGTTTTTTACGACAGAACTTTTTGGAAAGTCTAAAATCAGAATGAGACCATCATATTTTCCTTTCACAGAGCCAAGTGCAGAAATTGATGTGTATTGGGGTTTAAACTCTGAGACAGATTACAGAATTACAAAAGGAACGGGATGGCTCGAAATTATGGGCTGCGGAATGGTAGATCCTGCTGTTCTGAAAAATGTTAATATAGATGCTGAAAAATATTCAGGTTATGCTTTCGGAATGGGAATTGAAAGAATTGTGATGTTATTGTATCAAATGAGTGATATCAGAATGTTCTTTGAAAATGATATAAGAACTTTAGAGCAATTTAAAACTTTATAAAAACAATAGTATTAATATTTAATGCTTTTAAATAACAAAAAACCATCTTTACGATGGTTTTTATTATTTTACAATATCTGTGTCAATGATTCTCGTTTTGCTGAATTTCTGTTCTGTTTTCCAAAGAAGAAATTTGTCTACTTCTTTTATAAGCTTGGGAATGGTAAATGATAAAACTGCGAGATCGTCTAAAACTCCTACAACAGGAATGATAAAATCAGGAACCAGATCTATGGGAGAAATTACATATAAAATTCCCATTAGCGGCAAAATCATATTGATAGATTTTACAGGATACAATCCTTTTCTCCAAAGATTAACCATTCTGAAAATATCTGGTATTTTTCGCACAAATCCCTTGTGGCTGATTGCTTCTTTTGCTAAACTGATTTTTGAATACTTCATTTTTTGTGTTTGTTTTTATAACTTCAACATCATATAATTTCCAAATTGCGTACCAATGCAATATAAAATTTCGTTAAAGTTATTATTTGATAATATTGTCGATAAACTGATGCACAGACTCTGTATTCCAATCGGTATAAGCATCTTCTTTTATTAAAATTCTTCCGTTCTGATCCAAAAGGAATGTAGTAGGAAAAGCTTTTGGAAGCACCTTTTCTGAGATTGGGCTTTGGGCAATATATACAGGAACACTATAATTATTTTCCTGAAGAAATTTTCTCACTTTGGCTTCGTCATCTTTCATTGCAATTAATACAAAATTGATGTTTTCTTTTCTTGAATCATAGAGCTTCTGGATAGTAGGCCATTCTTTGATGCATGGAGGACACCAGGTTCCCCAAAAATTCAGGAATAGAGGTTTATTTTTGAAATTTTTAAGATTGGTACTTGGAACATTAATTCCCTGTAAATCTATATCGTAATCAACTTCACTTATATGAACTGCACTCTCAATGGTAGCAACTGGGAAAAACTGATCTTTCAGAAAGCTTTTAACTCCCGGAATGAAGGCTATAGCAGCAATTATAATGATGAGAACTAAATATATAAGGTTTTTTTTCATAGTAACAGTAAAATATAAGTCATTCTAAATCAGGTTTCTTTTTGGAGAATTTACTTAATGCAGATTCGTTAGAAATCTGGTTTTCAACCGACAACAATATTAAACATTTTGAAAGAAAACTGCAAAAGAATTTATCTCAATAAATCGCTAACTGATAAAAATCTACAATTACAAGGCAAAGCTGTTGAATATTACTTTTTTTGTTGGTCAATTATAAAATTTACCATGAGATTGCTGATCTCTTCAAGTTCTGCTTTGTCTGTAGTACTGAAACCGTGATTTCCTTTTTTAATAATGATAAGCTTGTTTTCAGTATCGGTTTTTTTGAGCATTTTATGAAGTCTTTTTGAATGTCTTACCGGAGCAATTTTATCTTCATTGCCATGAATAATAAGGGTCGGCACAGTATTTTTATTATAGGAGAGGGGAGAAATATTTTCACAGAATTCTGCAATCTCTTTTCTGTTTTCTTTAGCATTCATTCCTGTAATTCCCATAATGAGTTTACTACGGAGATCAATAATTTTTTGTGAAATTAACCCAACAGCAAAAAGCAGAGGCTGTGGAGCACGGGTATGAAGAAGTCTGTTCATATCAGTAGGTCCGAAATTATCAACAACATAATTTACCTTTGCTGAGTAGGGAGAAAGAATAGGATCACCAGGAAATTGTGTGTCTTCGGTATAAGCGCTCAGCAAAGAAAGATGAGCTCCTGCGGAAACACCCCACATTCCTATATTGTCCGGGTCTAACTGGTACTTGTCGGCATTTTTTCTGATCCATCGTACTGCGTCTTTAGTGTCTTCTATCGGAGCGGGGAAATGAATGTTTTTACTGACTAAACGATAATTAATGCTGATTATCGCAAAGTTTTTATCTAAAAGTTTAGAAATGGTATTTTCTACATAATTATCAACGTAGATTGTTTTGCTTCCTTCTACCCAAGCTCCTCCATGAACAAACATTACGACAGGAAATTTTTTTATCCCGGTTTTTTGTGGTGTATACAAATCAAGTAATATTTCTCTTCCGCTTTCGTCGGTTTTATAAATTATATTTTCCTGAACATTTGCCTTTTCAAACAGAAGGGTAGTTTTTTGCCGTTGAGAAAATAGTAAAGCTGAGAAAATCAGAAATTGTAATACAAGTATTTTCTGTAAAAATGCTTTATGTAAAGAGGTTAATTTCATAATGATGATAAATGAAATGCAAGTGCAATATTTATGCAAAGATCAGCTTCACGCACAACAAACTTTATCATTATGATACTGATGATAAAGTCTTGCCTTTTTCCCAAAGATCAAAGTGAAATTTTATATTGGCAATATTTTTCCAGGTTGCATATTTGAAAAGAGTAAAGCCAAGCAGCATTCCGAAGGTGTTGAGAAAGACATCATCTACATCTGCCACTCCTCTTCCTGACAAAAACTGGGCAGATTCTATCAAACTTATTGAAATAAGAAAAAATATAGTGATCGGAAGAAAACGGTTGAATTTTTTAATGCATAATCCCAGCCATCCAAACGGACTGAATAAAAATATATTTCCAAAAATATTTACAATAAAATCTGGGTTTTTGATTTCGTTATTGGTGAAGAAATTTTGAATAGTGAGAAATGGTTTGTGCTGAAAGTAGGCGATCTCGGAAGGCTCTCTTCCGGAAGCATAAAACATCATGTACAATAAAACAGCCGTATAAATGGTAATAAAAACTGCAAAGTATCTTTTCATAGGTTTCCTTTTAAGGATTAGTAATAAAAAAAGTTTGTAGTTATTAGTTCAGATGTTCTAAACACCAATTATCTCACCTTTATTTCATGCTTTAAAAAAGTTTATTATTTTTTACGAGTATTTAACATAATAAAAAGCCTTACTTCATAAAAAGTAAGGCTTGTAAGTATTTTGGTTAAAAATTTAAACCTGAATAACTCCCAGGTTAAATTTTTCTGTGATAGGAGAGTGGTCGGCGGCTTCAATTCCCATTGATATCCATTTTCTGGTATCTACAGGATTGATGATGGCATCAGTCCACAACCTTGCCGCAGCATAGGTAGCCTCTGTCTGTTTTTTATATTTTTCTGAGATTGAATTTAAAATTTCTTTATGCTCTTCTTCAGTAATTTCTTTTCCTTGCTTTTTTAAAGTGGATTCCTGAATTTGTGCTAAAACTTTAGCAGCCTGTGCTCCGCCCATTACGGCAAGATCTGCCCATGGCCAGGCTACGATCAATCTTGGGTCATACGCTTTTCCGCACATTGCATAGTTTCCTGCTCCATAAGAATTCCCGGTAATAATAGTGAATTTTGGAACAACTGAATTTGAAACCGCATTCACCATTTTGGCTCCGTCTTTGATAATTCCGCCATGCTCAGATTTTGAACCTACCATAAAACCGGTTACATCCTGTAAAAATACCAAAGGAATTTTTCGCTGATTGCAATTGGCAATAAATCTTGTTGCTTTATCTGCGGAGTCGGAATAGATCACTCCTCCAAACTGCATTTCACCTTTTCCGCTTTTTACCAGTTTTCTTTGGTTGGCGACAATTCCTACAGACCATCCATCAATTCTTGCAGTTGCACAAATGATGCTTTTGCCGTAGTCTGGCTTGTATTCTTCGTATTCTGAATTATCTGTAAGACATTTAATAATATCTAAAGTGTCATACTGATCTGCTCTGGAAACCGGCATGATCCCAAATATATTTTCCGCTTTCTCTTTTGGCGGGAAACTTTCAATTCTGTCAAATCCTGCTTTTTCATAGCTTCCGACAGATTTCATGATGTTTTTTATACGATCTAAAGCGTCTTTATCATCTTTAGCTTTATAATCTGTAACACCCGAAATAGCACAGTGTGTTGTGGCTCCGCCTAGAGTTTCATTATCAATAGACTCACCGATTGCAGCTTTTACCAGATAACTTCCGGCAAGAAAGATTGAGCCTGTTTTGTCTACAATCATCGCCTCATCACTCATGATTGGAAGATAAGCACCTCCTGCAACACAGCTTCCCATTACTGCTGAAATCTGAATAATGCCTGCAGCGCTCATTTTTGCATTATTTCTGAAAATTCTGCCAAACATTTCTTTATCCGGGAAAATTTCGTCCTGCATTGGCAGATAAACTCCGGCTGAATCTACAAGGTAAATAATTGGAAGCCTGTTTTCCATTGCAATTTCCTGTGCTCTGAGGTTTTTCTTGCCTGTAATCGGAAACCATGCCCCGGCTTTTACCGATGCATCATTGGCTACAACAATACATTGTCTTCCGGAAATATATCCCATTACAACAACAACCCCTCCGCTTGGACATCCGCCGTGTTCTTCATACATTTCGTATCCGGCAAAAGCTCCGATCTCAATAGAATCTGAATCTTTATCAAGAAGATAATCAATTCTTTCTCTTGCCGTCATTTTCCCTTCTTCACGAAGTTTTTGAAGTCTCTTTTCACCGCCTCCTTTTTTTATTACATTTAAAAGACGGTTGATTTCTGACAATTTTAATTTATTCTGATCCTCTCTTTTATTAAATTCAATATCCATGAAATCTTTATTTTAAACTGCCTAAAGATACTATTTTTGGTAAAAATATGGCAAAATGATTGTAATCATATTTAAGTTTTTGGTTTTCAGAATTTTATGAAAAGTTTAACAAACTTATGTTTTGTTATGTTCATAATATTTTCTAATTTTACAACAGAGTAACAAAGGTTATACTTTGGTTATACTCTAAGTTCCTAGTTTATTTTTTTAATAGTTTATTATTTGAAGGCCCTGAAAGTTTCATAGACTTTCAGGGTTTTTGTTTTGAAGATGATTTTTGTTTAAATATATTATTGCTTCTTTAGATTATTGTTAAAAATATAAAAAGGTATTAGTAAATTTGCAGTTTGGTATTTTAAGACGATTCATGCAGAAATTAGCACTTTTCAGATTACATTTTATTGTTTTTCTATGGGGATTCACCGCAATATTGGGTAAAATGATTACCGCTGATGCGCAGATTCTTGTTTTTTACCGGATGCTTTTTGCTTCTGTATTTCTCTATGTATTTATCAGAATTTATAAAAAAGAAAGTATAAAAGTCTCAAAAAAACTCCTTTTTCAGCTGGCTGGCGTAGGTTTTTTCATGGCCCTTCACTGGTACTGTTTTTTTTATTCAATAAAAGTTTCCAATGTTTCCATAGCATTAAGCTGTCTTTCTCTTTCTACGCTGTTTGCCTCTATTATGGAGCCTTTGGTTTATAAAAGAAAAATAGATGTTTCTGAAGTAATTATGGGGATTGTGATTGTTACCTGTATTTTGCTTATTTTTAAAACTGAATTTCAATATAAAGAAGGGATTTTCTTCGGAATTCTCTGTGCTGTTTTCGGAACTGTTTTTTCTGTTTTCAACGGAAAACTTTTTGGCAAGACAAGCTCAGGGAATATTATTTTTTATGAAATTTTTTCCGGATGGTTTATTTTAATGCTTTTTTATCTCATCACCGGACAAATTGTTCATATCAACGAAATAAACTATAAAGATTTGGCGTTAATAGGCTTATTGGCAAGTGTGTTTACGGCTTATCCGATGTTTGAATCTGTAAAACTGATGAAATATATTTCGCCGTTTACATTAATTTTAACAGTAAATTTGGAACCAGTCTACGGAATTATATTAGCTTTTTTTATCTTTGGAGAATCAGAAAACATGAGTTCCGTATTTTATATCGCCTCATTGGTTATGATTCTGGCAATTGTAGTAAATGCCATAATTAAAAACAGAAAACAGAAAAAACTTAATTAAGCATCAATTTATATGATGAAAAAATATTTTTTATTACTGACTTTAATGATTGCAGGGACATTTCAGTCGCAGATCATCAGAAAATATTCCAACGAATTTCTCAATATTGGAGCCGGAGCAAGAGGAATTGGTATGGGAGGAGCTGTAATCACCAATCAGGATGATGTATACTCTCCAATGTGGAATCCCGCAGGATTAATGGGCATTCAGAAAGACTGGCAGGGAGCAGCAATGCACGCAGAATATTTCGAGTCTATTGCAAAATACGATTACCTTGCCTACGCCAAAGTTCTGGAAACCGGCGTTTTCGGCGTTTCGATTGTAAGACTTGGGGTAGATAATATTCTTAATACAACACAGCTGATTGATACAGAAGGAAATATAGATTACGATAAAATTACAAGATTTTCTCAATCTGATTATGCAGGTATTGTTTCCTATGCTTTTAATCCGGGCGGTAATCCTAATCTGGATGTGGGGATTAATGCAAAAATTGTTTACAGAAATGTAGGTAAATTTGCAAACGGTTATGGTTTCGGATTTGATATCGGGGCTATTTATAAATTGGATAACGGCTGGAAGTTCGGAGGGATACTTCGTGATGCAACTACGACAGTGAACTTCTGGAATATCAATCAGAATGAATTATCAACGGTTGTCAATGGCGAAGAGTTTAACCCTGCTCCAACTGATAAAATGGAACTTACAATGCCAAAACTTAATGCAGGAGCAAGCAAATTGTTTGAAATCAACAGCAGCTTGTATGTGTTACCAGAGGCAGGAATTAATGTAGATTTCGCTAAAACAGCAGCGCTTCTTTCTACAGATTTTGCAAGTATTACGCCTTATGCCGGTGCCGAATTAGGGTATCAGAAAATGATTTTTGTTCGATTGGGAGTCAATAGATTTCAGTCCATTACCGATATTGAGGATCTTAAAAGAAAAGTTTCGTTTCAGCCGAGCGCAGGTATAGGAATAAGATACAGAGGTCTTACGTTGGATTACGCCATCAGTAATTCAGGAATCGGAGGTTCTAATTTTTATTCTAATTTCTTCTCTTTAAAACTTGATATGGGAGAGTTTAGAAATGATTAACTATTTTAATTTCAGCATGAAAAAATTATCTTTGGCAATACTTACTGCAGGTTTTACAATGACATTTGCACAGAAAGTGTCAGATTACAAATACATTGTAGTTCCGAATTCATTTGAAAGTTTCAAAAAACAAAATTACGGTCTCAGTAATGCGTTAGCAAAAAGCCTTAAAGCCAAACAGTATATTGTTCTTTCTGACAACAGAGGAGAATGGTCCTCGGAAGCCAACTCAAATCCCTGTCATGTTCTCAATGCGGATATTAAAAATGACAGCGGCTTTTTGAGAAACAAAATATTGGTTGAGTTTAAAGATTGTAATAATAAAGTGATTGCTTCACAGAAGGGGAGTTCTTCAATCAAAGAATTTGAAGAAGGTTTTCAGGATGCTTTAAAGCAGGCTTTAATGCCAGTTCCTGCTGCAAATCCAAAAGAAATCAAAACTGAAAATCTTGCTCAGGAATTACAGAAAGCATCAGTAAACGAAGTTGCTGTTCAAAAAACAGAGACTACAGCAGAAAAAACAGTTAAGTACAGCAATGGAAAAATAGTTCTTCAAAAAATACAGCTTGAGGATAATCAGTTTATTCTGGTTGAAAATAACAGCAGTATTCCATTTGCTACTTTTAAAGCTACGACAAAAAAAGACAGCTTTAAGGTAAAATTACGGTCAGGAGAAAATACATTCGGTTATCTGGAAAATGGAAATGTTATCATTGAAATTCCAAAAGGAAATGATGAATATTCTAAAGAAATATTTTCATTGGTTAAATAATAAAAACCCTGCCTAAATATCAATTTAGACAGGGCTTCCTTAAAATAAACCATAAAAAACTAAAACTACGGTAATAGAACAGTATCTATTACATGAATAACGCCATTAGATTGATTTACATCTGCAATAGTAACTTTGGCTTTGTTGCCTTTAGCATCTGTTACATACAGATCTTTTCCTTTTGTCCAGAATGTTAGCTGTTCACCTTGTACAGTATCCATCATTGCTTTCCCGTTACCGGCTTTCACAGCATCCCAAACCTGTTTAGAATTGTATTTTCCCGGTAAAACGTGATAGGTGAGAATTTTTGTAAGCATTTCCTTGTTTTCAGGTTTTACAAGATTTTCAACAGTTCCTGCAGGTAATTTAGCGAATGCTGCATCGGTAGGTGCAAACACTGTAAAAGGTCCGTCGCTCTGAAGTGTTTCTACAAGACCTGCTGCTTTTACTGCTGCTACCAATGTTTTGTGGTCTTTAGAATTCACTGCATTTTCTACAATGTTTTTAGAAGGATACATCGCTGCTCCGCCTACCATTACTGTTTTTTCTTTCATTTTCTGTGCAGCTGCATTTCCGCTGAATGCAAATGATAACGCTACCATTCCGAATACTGCGATTTTTGATCTTGTGTTCATTTCTTGATTTTTTAAAATTATTATTTGAGTATTGTTTGTTTCTAAACTCATTTACGAGGAGTATTTTTTTTTAGATTTAAAAAAAAAATATTTTAACAGTTATTAACTTTTCAAGAAAGAAATGTAGTCAAATGCCAACCGAATCAAATATGATATGCTTAATCTGGCTGGGCAATTAAATTAATAAGGAATAATTAGTTTTAATTAAATACCTTATGATGTTTGTATAAAAATTAAAGTTATTGTGTAATTACTTTCTACAGCTTTATAGAACAAACACATTAATATTATATTTTTTTAATTTTTTTGAAATTGTATGTTTTATTTTACTAAATTTGGGATGAAAATTATTTACAATCAAAACAAAATATTCAGAAGAAGAGCTTGTAGTTTTACTGAGAGAGCGAAACGAGACTGGTTTTCATCATTTGTATGATAACTATTCTGGTGCTTTATACGGTGTGATTCTGCGAATTGTTCAGTCTAAAGAATATACCGAGGAGATTATTCAGGATGTTTTTGTTAAGATATGGAATTCAATTCAGCAGTATGACTCCTCAAAAGGAAGATTTTATACATGGATGATCAACATTGCCAGAAATACGGCGATAGATTATCTTAAATCAAAAAGTTTCCAAAATCAGCTAAAAAACCAACCTTTACCAGATTTCGTATATGAAAATGCGGAGCTTTCAACATCTAATAACTCAGATTTTATTGGGTTTAATAAAGTGCTCGAAAGTTTGGAATCTGATAAGCAGGAATTGATAAACCTTGCTTATTACCAAGGATACACGCAGAGTGAAATATCAGAAAAACTGAATATGCCTTTAGGTACTGTAAAGACTAAAATGCGAAATGCATTGGTGAAATTAAGAGATTTGTTAAAAGATTATCAATAAATAAATTGGATATCAAGGAATACATATCATCCGGAATTCTAGAATCTTATATTCTAGGTCTTGCTTCTCAGGAGGAAGCGAGCATTCTGGAGTGTGTGATGAAGAATAATGCTGAAGTGAAAGCCGCCTTTGAAGAGGCGCAGATAACTTTTGAGATGCTTGCAACTTCGCAGGCAGTTGCACCACCCCATGATTTGAAAGCAAAAATATGGGATAAAATTCAACAGGAAAGCGTTGTTGTAAATAACGAAAATATTGTTGTAAAAGAAGAAATTAATATTTCTGAACTATCTGAACAGAAAGATCAAGATCAATCTAAAAGGATGAATCATTCTTTGCAGATGGAACGTTTTGATCAGCCAAGAAGTAATTTTAAAAACTTTGCTATTGCAGCTTCGGTTTTATTTTTAATCAGTGTAGGAATCAATCTTTACTGGTTAAATAGTCAGGCTGAAACCAAAAAAGAGTTGGCGGATCTGAAATCTGCAGGTCAATCTCAAAAGCTGGCGATGCAGGATATGGAACAGAAACTTAAAATAACTTCCAATCCTGATATGCTTAAAATTGCTTTAGCAGGTGTTGATAAACACCCCGATTCTAAAGCTGTAGTTTTTTGGGATAAAAATACCAAAGATGTTTATTTGTCAGCAAATACTTTGCCAAAAGTACCACAGGGAATGCAATACCAGTTGTGGGCAATTTCTGACGGTAAACCTATAAGTGCAGGGATGTACAGCGAGGATAAAGATTCAAAAATCTCTCTTTCAAATATTCCGAATGCACAAGCCTTTGCAATTACGTTAGAAAAAGAAGGGGGAAGTGATGTGCCCACAATGGAAAATATGTTTGTAATGGGCGGATTTTAGGTCATCAGCAATTTTATAAAATAAAAGAAATCTTTCATCATTACGATGAAAGATTTTTTTATTCTGCATTAAAAAAGTCCCAGACAATCTTAGCTTTGTATTTTCCTAAGATTTCTTCCAGAGTTTCAAGATTGGCTTCTTTTATTCTTTTTACTGATTTCAGTTTTGATAAAAGCAGTTCGATGGTTTTGCTTCCTACGCCCGGGATGTCTTCCAATTCAGATTTTATGGTAGAGTTTTTTCTTCTGGTACGGTGGTGTTTTACTCCGAAGCGGTGCGCTTCGTCTCTCACACGCTGTAAAATTTTCAGTGTTTCAGATTTTTTATCTAAGTATAAAGGGATGGAATCTTCCGGGAAAAAAATTTCTTCCAGTCTTTTAGCAATTCCTACGATGGTAATTTTCCCGTATAGACCAAGGATTTTTAAGCTCTTTACTGCAGAAGAAAGCTGACCTTTCCCACCGTCAATCAAGATTAATTGTGGCAGGCTTTCCCCTTCATCAAGCATTCTTTTATATCTTCGGTATATAACTTCTTCCATGGTGGCAAAATCGTTCGGACCTTCTACCGTTTTCGGATGAAAAATTCTATAATCTGCTTTGCTTGGTTTTCCGTCTTTAAAAACCACACAAGCCGAAACCGGATTGGTTCCCTGAATATTTGAGTTGTCAAATCCTTCAATATGTCTTGGTTCTACAGGCATTCTTAATAGCTTTTGCATTTCTGCCATAATCCTGTTTGAATGTCTTTCGGGATCTACAATCTGTACCTGTTTCAGTTTTTCAATGCGGTATTCTTTTGCATTTTTTTCAGAAAGCTCTACAATTCTTTTTTTATCACCAACTTTAGGTACAATTAACTTTACATTTGGGATCTCGACACTCAGGTGAAATGGAAGCAGGACTTCTTTGGAATCTGAATCAAATTTCTGACGGATTTCAATCAGGGCTTCCTCCATGATTTCCTCATCTGTTTCTTCCAGCATTTTTTTAATTTCGGTGGTAAAGCTTTGTATAATATTTCCGTTTCTGATTTTAAAATAATTTACATACGCGGCTGTTTCATCACTTGTCATTCCAAAAACATCTACGTCATCAATATTGGGATTTACAACCGTATGTTTAGACTGATAATCTTCCAGAATATTCAGTCTTTCTTTAATCATCTGAGCATTTTCAAATTGAAGATTAGCTGCGTATTTTGTCATTTGATTGATCAGATATTCTTTTGCTCTGCGGAAATCTCCTTTAATGATTCCGCGGATAGCGTCTATTTTTTCGTCATAATCTTCTTTGCTTTCTAACTCTTCACAAGGTCCTTCGCAGTTTTTGATATGAAATTCCAGACAGACTTTATATTTTCCTTCATCAATTTTAGCGGGTGCCAAATTCAGATTGCACGTACGAAGTTTATAAATATGCTTGATCGTATCCAGTAAAATCTTGGCAGGACGTACTTTTGCGTAAGGTCCGTAATATTCAGATCCGTCTTTTATTTTGTTTCGGGTAAGAAAAACTCTTGGGAACTCTTCATTTTTAATGCAGATCCACGGATAAGTTTTGTCATCTTTCAGCATTACATTATAAAACGGCTGATGTTCTTTGATAAGATTGTTTTCCAGTAAAAGCGCATCGTATTCACTGTTGACAATAGTGGTTTCCAGACGGTTGATTTTCCCAACCATAATTCTTGTGCGGTAGCCCGAAAGTGTTTTGTTGAAGTATGAAAGTACTCTTTTCTTTAGATTTTTTGCCTTTCCTACATACAGAAGATTGTCATTTTTATCATAATACCGATAAACACCGGGTTCGGAGGGTAAGGTTTTAAGCTGTAATTCTAAAGACGGATTCATATAGCAAATTTAAGCATTATGGAGCAGAAAAAAAGTGTAAGAAAGTCCTTCAGCCTTATAATATGTGTTAAATTTAAATTTATGGTTACGCATTTAAGGATATTAATATCTCAACCTCAACAGATGGCTTTTCCGGTATGCTTTAAAATGTGTATTTTTAGGCAAATTTTTTAAGTAATGATATACGGTATTGATACTTTCAGTTTTCATGATGTTTTGGAAATATGTAAAGACCCTAATAAAGCTCAGCTAAATGAAGCTGCAAAAGAACAGATTTTAAATTCTCAGAAAAATGTTCAGAAAATTGTAGATTCAGATCGCTGTGTTTATGGTATTAATACAGGTTTCGGACCGCTTTGCGATACTAAAATTTCTGCCGATGAAACTGCACAGCTGCAATATAATCTGATTATTTCTCACGCAGTTGGTGTGGGAAAGCCTATTGATAAAGAACTTTCCAAAATCATGATGATCGCAAAAGTTCATGCGTTGTCTAAAGGATTTTCCGGAGTTTCTCTTCAGGTTATCGAAAGAATGATTTTGATGCTGGAAAAAGATATTATCCCAGTTGTTCCAGAGCAGGGTTCTGTTGGAGCATCAGGAGATTTAGCACCGCTTTCACATCTGGTTTTGCCGCTTTTAGGACTTGGACAAGTATGGGTAGATAACGAAATATTTGAAACAGCAGAAATTCTTGAAAAAAATAATCTGAAGCCTTTGGTTTTAGGTCCAAAAGAAGGATTGGGACTCATCAACGGAACTCAGTTTATTTTGGCTCATGCTATAAAAGGTTTAGAAAAGTTTGAATATCTTCTGGATCTTGCGGATCTTGCCGCTGCAATGAGTCTGGAAGCTTACAGAGGTTCAGCAAGCCCGTTTAAAAAAGAGCTTCACGAAATAAGACCATTTGAAGGAAGTAAAAAAGTAGCCGCAAGAATGCTTAATTTCTTAAAAGATTCAGACAATCTTAAAGCGCATGAAGGATGTGAAAGAGTTCAGGATCCTTATTCAATGAGATGTGTTCCGCAAGTGCACGGCGCAAGCAGAAATGCTTTTGAACATCTAAAAATGATGGCGGAAACAGAACTGAATTCCGTAACGGATAATCCGATTGTATTAAGTGCTGAAGAATCTATTTCGGGCGGAAATTTTCACGGTCAATTAATGGCTTTACCTTTAGACTACGCAACTTTAGCGGCAGCCGAACTGGGAAATATTTCAGACCGCAGAAGTTATTTGCTGCTGGAAGGCAAATATGGTTTACCACGATTATTAACGGAAAGCTCTGGGCTGAATTCAGGATTTATGATTCCTCAATATACTTCGGCAGCTTTGGTCACAGAAAATAAAACACTTTGCTTCCCAGCTTCAGCAGATTCTATTCCGACGAGTTTGGGTCAGGAAGATCATGTGTCAATGGGAAGTATTTCGGGTAGGAAGTTTAATCAGGTTCTTGGCAATTTAGTCAATATTCTTGCCGTTGAATTGATGTTTGCAGCGCAGGGTCTTGAATTCAGAAGACCGGCAAAATGTTCCGATATTATTGAAGAAAATTACGCTATTCTTCGTTCTCAAGTAGCAAAGCTTGAAGATGACCGATTGATTGGAAAAGATATGTTGGCGATTGCGGAGCTAATTAATGATAGAAAGTTTATCGTCAATTAATTACCTTGAATTACTAGATATAAAAAATCAAGCCCGGCAATAGTCCGGGTTTTGTTTTAAAGTAAAAGCAAAAGTAAAAGTTTCTTTTTTTCAAAAATGGAAAACGGAAATCTTTCTTTAGTTCAAAATAATCATTATATTCGTCATAATGAAAACATTACAATTATTTTTACTGTCTTTAAGTGGATTTTTGTTCGGACAGAATATTCAGAGTATACAGCTGTTTAATCCTCAGACAAATGACGAAACCCCCGTAATTTCAATGGGACAGCAATTGATTTTGAGATTTGATGACCTTACTAATTCCAGTGAAGTATACCGTTATACTATAAAACATTATGACAGAAACTGGCAGGATGATAATTTGTTTTTCAGTGAAATTGCCAATGGTCAAATGAATGCAATGCTGGATGAGTTTCAGTATTCCTTCAACACATTACAGCCTTACACGCATTACGTACTGAGGTTTCCCAATGAAAAAATTCAGCCTAAAATTTCAGGAAACTTTGAACTGATCGTTTATAAAAGATCTGCAGATCAGCCGATTATCAAAAGGAGATTTTCTATAGTTGAGGATCAGGTAAATATGGCGTTAAATATTTCCCGTTTTGCAGATGCAAAAAATCCGGGTCTTAACCAGAGAGTAGAAGTGCAGGCAGTAGCAAAAGCAGGAGATCTCACTTCTAATGTTAATTCAATGACGCTCACTTTGATGCAGAATAATAATCCTGCTATGGTAATTTCTGGTCAGAAGCCGAGTGCTACGATGGGAAATAAACTTCTTTTTCAGCAGCTTAATCTTATATTTCCTGGAAATAATGAATTTTATTATTTTGATAATAAAAATATGCGAATGGCAGCAGATATGGTAAGAGCCACGGAAGTTTTAGACGGTGTTAATCAAACCTATCTACATCCGGTTTGGGCATATCCGCTGAATTATCAGTATCAGCCTGATGTAAATGGAGCATGGTATTACCGAAGAAACGATCTTGGATTGGAAAGAAATGCTGAACGTGAAGCAGATTATTCCTGGGTGCATTTTTCATTAGATTCCGAACCGATGAATAAAGAGCTGTATATTCTAGGAGGATTCAATGATTTTCAGCCTAGAAAAGAATTTCAGATGCAGTATGATGAGACATCTCAAAAATATATAGCTAAAATTTATCTGAAACAGGGGTTTTATAATTATATTCTGGCAACAAAAGAAGCAAATGGAAGTTTGAATTTTGGCGAAATCAACGGTAATTTCTGGCAGACCGAAAACCTTTATCAGGCATTTTTGTATTACAGACCTTTCGGAAGGAATTATGATGGCTTAATTGGCTATGGAGAATTCAGGACGCCGGTAAGATAAAATTCTTCATAAAATAATTAAAAAGACACTTAGGTTTCTCTAAGTGTCTTTTTAATTTGATGTAAATTTTGTTTAAACGAAATAAAACTCGTTGAGTTTTTCTTCACACAAAGTTTTAATCACTTCAATCCACCGGTCTTCATCATTCAGGCAGGGGATATAATGGAAGTTTTCTCCTCCTGCATGGGTGAACTGTTCTTTTCCTTCTACAGAGATTTCTTCCAGAGTTTCCAGGCAATCAGATACAAAAGCAGGGCAAACTACTGCCAGATTTTTTATTCCTCTGTTAGGAATAGTCTCAAATGTTTCATCGGTGTAAGGCTCAATCCATTTATCTTTACCTAATCTCGACTGAAAAGAAACAATAGTTTTTTCTTTTGGAAGATTCAGTTTTTCTATTACCAGGTTGGTTGTTTTAAAGCATTGATGTCTGTAGCAAAACTGATGACTCGGATTGCTTTCTCTTGAGCAGCAGTCGTTAAGATTACATGTTTTGGTAGGATCTGTTTTATAGATATGTCTTTCAGGAACTCCGTGATAAGAAAATTGCAACGCATCAAAGTTCTCCGGTAGTTTTTCCTTAATACTTTCAGCCAAACAATTGATGTAAATTTCTCTGTTGTAAAACGGCTGAATGTAATTGATTTTTATATTCGGGAATTTTGCTTTTCTCACTTCCTCAGCTTTTTCAATTACTGTTTCCGTGGTACTCATTGCATATTGAGGATACAGCGGAAAAAGAACAATTTCCGTGACGCCGCGATCTATGAGTTTTTGAATTCCTGTTTCAATGCTGGGTTGTGCATAGCGCATCCCGATCTCTACAGGAATATCAACCAGTTTCTGTAGTTTTTTCTGGATTTTCTCTGTAATTACAATGAGAGGAGAGCCCTGCTCTGTCCAGACTGTTTTATAAGCTTCGGCAGATTTTGCAGGTCTTGTATTGAGAATAATTCCGCGAACGAGTAAAGCACGGAAAAACCAGCGGTAATCAATCACTTTTTCATCCATTAAAAACTCATCCAGATATTCTTTAACATCTGGGACAGCGGTAGATCTTGGTGAGCCGAGATTGACTAATAATATTCCTTTCATATAATGTATAAGTAATGAGTGGTATTTAATAAGTAAAAAGTAATTTTGCTTCTAACTTCTAACTTCTAACTTCTAACTTCTAACTTTAATTTATCCGTTTACAGCTTCTACTTTTTCAACCAGGTCAGGTACGAATTGCTTTAAAATATTTTCAATTCCTCCCTTCAAAGTCGCCGTTGAGCTCGGGCAACCGGAGCAAGCTCCCTGTAAAAGCATTTTAGCGGTTTTTGTGCTTTCATCATATTCCATTAAAGAGATTTTACCGCCATCATTTTCTACAGCAGGAGCAACATATTCGTTCAGAATGTCTGAAATTTTTTGTTCGTCATCAGTATAATCTCTGTTGATGATCTTTTCTACAGGATTTTCATGTTTTTGAGCTTCAATATTTGAAATTTCTCCTCCATTCTGTAGATAATCTGCGATAAGAGCGCGAACGGTAACCATTACCTGATGCCATTCTACACTCTTGTCTTTGGTAACTGCAACAAAATTATCTGAGATGAAAACTTCATTCGCAAAATCGAATTCCTTGAAAATTGCCTGAGCCAGAGGAACTCCATTAGCTTCGTTTCGGGATTTTACCTCAACAAACCCGTCCAGAAGAAGCTTGTTTGAAACGAACTTCATAACATTCGGATTCGGTGTCATTTCAGCATAAATCTGGTACATTTCTTTTTTCTTTTGCAGGTAAATTCTTGGGTTTGCCAATAGTTCATCTTCAATGACGTTTTTCAGACTTTCTACAACATGTTCCCATTCTACCGTTTCCTGCTTGGCAATAGCAACGAAATTAGCCGTAATGAAAATTCTTTCTACAAAAGGATAGTTAAAAAGTTCCTGTGCAATAGGAATTTCGGATATATCTGAATCTCTGTCCAACTCCAATGATCCGGGAATCAAGTTGTAGTCGGCTACAAATTTCATCACTTTTGGGTTTTCTGTTGGTTCTATAAGGATTGTACGCATTTTTTCGTTAAATTTGAGAATACAAAAATACGGATTAGAAGTTAGAACAGGGAAGATTGAATTTAGATTTTTGCTATCGCTGTAATTTGATTGATTTGGCTTTTAAAATTCAATAAATTAAGTTTTCCGAAATAACTTTTTTCAAATTTTAAATGAAATATGGCTTTAATAAAAGAACTTTTAGGTAAGACACCTCAAATTGGTGAAAATACATTTTTAGCAGAAACAGCAACCATAATCGGAGATGTTACGATGGGAGAGAACTGCAGTATCTGGTACAATGCGGTGATAAGAGGTGATGTACATTATATAAAAATGGGAAGCAAAGTGAATGTTCAGGATAATGCAATGCTTCACTGTACGTATGAAAAATATCCTTTAGAAATTGGTAACAATGTTTCGATTGGTCATAATGCCATTGTTCACGGTTGCACAATTAAAGATAATGTTCTGATCGGGATGGGAGCTATTGTAATGGATAATTGCCTTGTTGAAGAAAATTCTATTGTGGGAGCGGGTTCTGTGGTGACTCAGGGTACCCACATCAAATCCGGTGAGGTTTGGGGCGGAATTCCGGCCAGAAAAATTAAAGATATCTCTGCTGTTCTTCTGGAAGGTGAGGTTAACAGGATTGCAGATAATTACGTAAAATATTCTTCTTGGTACAAAGAAGAAAGATATATTTAAATTCAATTAAAGCTCTGGTTTTTTCCAGAGCTTTGTTTTACTTTAATAAATAAATACTGCGTTACCGCTTTCGCATCTTACTTCGGTTGGTTCTACAATCATCATGCAATCGGAAACGATGTCGTATTTCTTGTTAAAATCAGACATCTTTTGCGTGTAATTTCTGATTTTTGGTGTAACAACGTCTTTTATTTTTTTAGGATAAGCAATATATTTTACAGGACCTCCGCAAGCTTTTGATCCCATGGCTTCGAAAGTCCATTCTGAAGATTTGCTGCATTTTTCTTTAGCAATTACCGATTCTATTTCTGTTCGCATCTCATCCAGTAATGCCTGATCGTATTTTTTACTGTTTTCATCAGCCGGTCTTTCGGCAATATCCTTTGGAAGCGTAGAATCGTCCTGCGAATTTGCCGATTTACAAGAATTTGCGGTTATAAATATAAAAACTAAAATGATTGAAAAAGTGCTTAAAAAATTTCTCATAAAGCAGTAATTTATTGTTTTATTAAATAATGGTGTTGCCGTTAATGCTAATTTTAGTGTCGGACAAATTTCATTATTATTTTTTTAATTTAATCAAAATTTATTCCCTAAACTCTTTTTCGTAATTTTGCTGATGATGAACAATCATTTTTTTGAATTAATAGAATTTACCAGCAGAAGCGTTTTTCTTACCGGGAAAGCAGGAACTGGTAAGACGACATTTCTTAACGAGTTTGTAAAAAAAACGAAAAAAAAGCATATTGTAGTAGCTCCTACCGGAATTGCTGCCATCAATGCAGGCGGAGTAACCATTCATTCAATGTTTGGTCTTCCGTTGCGGACTTTTTTACCGACTACAGATCGCATAGACAGTAGCATAGCCAATAATATTGTTGATCTTCAGCAGCATTTTAAATATCGTAAAGATAAGCTGAAACTTTTGAGAGAAGTTGAAGTGATTATTATTGATGAGGTTTCTATGCTTCGGGCAGATGTTTTGGATATGATGGATTTTTCTCTTCGTTTTATCCGCAGAAATAATCAGAGATTTGGAGGGGTGCAGATGTTGTTTATCGGAGATTTGTACCAGCTTCCGCCCGTTGTAAGAGATGAGCACGTGCTTAAAATGTTTTACAATTCTCCTTTTTTCTTCGATAGTATTGCCATTAAAGAAATTCCTCTGCTTACCATTGAGTTGACGAAAGTGTATCGGCAGACTGATGAGTATTTCCTTGAAATTTTAAATGCAATTCGCGATGGCGATATTGCTAATATTGATTTTGAAGAATTAAATAAACGATATAATCCTGGTTTTGAAGCGGGAGAAGAGCCTTATGTTTACCTGTGTTCTCATAACAAAATGGCAGATGATATCAATCAGGAAAAACTGAAAGAAATCAATCTTACTCCGGGAATTTACGAAGCTAAGCTCTTTGGCGAGTTCAAAGAAAATCAGTTTCCCAATGAGCAGTTTCTTGAGCTGAAAGTCGGAGCTCAGATCATGTTTATCCGAAATGATATTTCAGGCGAAAAAAAATATTATAATGGCAAGCTGGGTGAAATTTCCGCTTTGGAAGAAAACGAAATAAAAGTTATTCTGGAAGGAAGCGAAAGAGAAATTACTGTAAAGCGTGAAGTCTGGGAACAAAAAAAATATTCTCTTGATTCTGATAAAATGATCAGAGAAGAGGTGTTGGGAAGTTTTGAGCAGTTTCCGATAAAATTGGCTTGGGCGGTTACGATTCATAAAAGTCAGGGGCTTACATTTGATAAAGTTATTATAGATGCCGGCAAAAGTTTTACGGCAGGACAGGTGTATGTTGCTTTGTCGCGCTGCCGAACTTTAGAAGGAATTGTTTTAAAATCAAAAATTACTCCTGAAGTTATTTTTAAAGATAACAGAATTCTGAAATTTCAGGGCGATACTCATGCAAACGACCATGTTGAAACCATACTGAATCAGGAAAAATACGATTACGCCATCAGAAAACTTCTTCGGACATTAGATTGTCAGTGGTTAATGAAAGAAGTGGAGCAGTGGAACAATCTTTCTTTGGTAAACAAAAGTATTGATCGGGTAAAAGCTAATCAGCTTTATCTGCAGCTAAAACATGAGACTCAGAATCTCAGCAAAATTTTTGAAAAACTGGAGCGAATTATTTTTCAGAAAGTCAATCTGTTTATTCAGGAAAAAGAAGAATGGATTGAGATTGAGAATAAAGCAAAAGGGGCCGTAAATTTCTTTTTCAGCGAAATTAATAATAAAATTTTCAGTCCGTTAAAGGATTTTTATGCTGAAATTAAAGGAGTGAAAGGACTTAAACAATACAACGAAGAAATCAGAAGCTGGCTTGAAGATATTGAAGATTATCTGAATGGTTTAAAAGAAAGTTATCTTTTGGAAACAAAACTTCTTGAAGAAAAAAATAACAAAGAAGTAAGCATGAAAATTGCTAAAGTTCCTTCGCAGGTTCTTACTTTTCAACTGTTTGAAGAAGGGAAGACAGTTTCTGAAATTGCTCTGGAAAGAGGTTTAGTAAAAGAAACAGTTTTGGGACATCTTGCTAAATTTGCTGAACAGGGTTTGCTTGATATTTCAAGGATCATCACTTCAGATAAAATTAAAACATTTGAAAAAGAATTTTCTCAAAATTCCTACGATAGTCTCAATGAGTGGAAAAATGCTTTGCCAAAAGATTTTGAATTTAATGAAATTAGAATACTGATCAATCATTTCACTTACCAGAAAACTAAACACGAAGCCTGATAATTATTTGCCGAATAGTTGTTTTAAACAAGATGCAGATTCAAAATGAATCATTTTCTAGATTAATTTTTCAGACTCTTTTCCAAAACCTCAATCCTGCTCAGAATGTCAGCAAGTACATTTTTTTGTTCAAAAGATAGATAACCTGCGACTTTATAGACTTCGGTTTTCTGCCATTTCTCTTCAGGAATCTCAGAAAGATACTGAACATTTTCTCCTTGTAATGTAACGAGTGTTTCGGGTTTTTCAGACTGTAAATCTGTTTTAATGAGGAATAGAAAATCTCCGATATTATAATGAGAAATAAGCTGTTTCTTTTCTTTGAACTCAAATATTAAATCAATTTTTGCTAATATTTTTTGCAAAAAGTGAACTTGGTCAGTATTTTCTTCTAAATTTTTAACAGTATTGTTTAGCTTGCTAAATTCTTCAATTGGCGAAAACATGAGCGTGTCAATGACTGATCCGCTTACAAGATTGTTTACCTGTAGTGGTTTTGTCAGGAAATCGTTGATGTCCAGATTGAAATAATGGGCAACTTTTAGAAGTGTATCAATTTTTGGTTCTGCTCTTCCTTCTTCGTAAGCACTTATTACACCGCGATTTAACTCGAATAAATCTGCGAAGGCCTTTTGGCTTAACCCTTTAACTTGTCTGATCTTCTTAATATTTGTTCCAAAAAAACTCATAAGTCTAATCTTTTTTGCAAATATAAGTTTATTAATGGAAAATTTTGCTAAAAATATTTGCAAATTGTAAAAATTTTATTACTTTTGCTTATCTAAAAGCTAAAACGCATGGAATATGAGCGAAAAGAATAAAATATTTAATAAGGTTAAAGAATGGTTGTTAGATTATGAATTTAACATAAGTTTTGAGGATGAAAATCAAAAAGTACTGATTATTGAGAAAGAATCTAACGGAATCAAGAACATGATTCTGATTGTTTCAGATTCAATATTAATTATGGAACAGTTTCTTTTTGAAATTAAAAATCCCACAGAAACAATGTACCGCACCTTGCTTCAAAAAAACAGGGATATTGTACATGGGGCATTTGTTCTGGATCATTCCGGGAAAAAAGTGATTTTCCGTGATACGTTGCCTACGGATAATATGGCGCAAAATGAAGTAATGGCTTCAATTAATTCTTTAGGGATTTTGGTAGGGGAATTCAATAGTGAAATGATAAAAATGAGTAAATAATAAAAATCAAAATATGAATATTTTTAAAAGATTATATGCAATTGGAAAAGCTGAAGTCAGTTCGGCATTAGAAAATTTTGAAGATCCTATAAAGCTTACAGAAGCCGGAATTGCTGATATGAAAGATCAGCTTGCGGAAAGTCTTGAAGCTTTGGCTCAGCTGAAGGCACTTTCAATCCGTAAAAAAAATGAAGCAGAAGCAGAAGATCATTCTGCGGGAGATTATTACGCAAAAGCAGTCTTGCTGGTTCAGAAATCTGAAAAAGGGGAAATTGAAGTTTCGGAAGGCGACCGTCTTGCAAAAGAAGCTTTGAAGAAGCAAAATGAATCACAGAAAAAGGCTGAAGTTTTAAAAACTGAAACCGAAAAGCTGCAGCAAGAATGTGAAAAAATGCAGACCAATATTAATCAGCTGAAATCTAATATTTCCAAATGGGAAAACGAACTGCGTACCTTGGAGGCGAGAGTGCAGGTAAGTGAGGCTACAAGAGATATCAACCGAAAAATGACTCAGATTGACAGCAGCAGTGCAGTTTCAATGCTGGAAAAACTAAAAGAACGGGTGGTTCAGCAGGAAGCGGTGGCAGAAGCGTATTCTGAATTGGCGAAAACCGGGAAGACGGTAGATGAGGAAATTGATGATTTGTTGAAAAATACAGACGGAGAAGCAGAGAACGCTCTGCAGAAATTAAAAAATACACTTAAAAAAGGCTAAAATATGACCTTTCAGGAATTTTTACATATTGCTTTTACTCCGGTAAACACTGTTTTGAGTGTGCTGCTTATTTTGGCAGTTATCTATTGGGTTTTTACCATCATTACAGGTTTAGATATTGATGTCGGTATTGAAACTCCGGATGGAAATGTGCATGTTCCTGAAGATCCTTCTGCTTGGATTCAGTTTTTAAAATTTCTGAATCTTGATATTGTTCCGATAACTTATTTTTTGACGATTTCGCTTTTTTTCACATGGCTGGCTTCTTTTTATATAGAGGTTTTTATTTCACCAAATTTTTGGATGGCTGTTTTGATGGTGGTTCCTGCTTTCTTGATCAGTATTTTGGCAACAAAAATTATTCTGAAACCGTTGAATCCTTTTTTCAGGGAAATTAACCATAAAGGTGAAAAAGCGCACGATTTTCTGGGAAGAGAAGGTAGGATGAAGTCAACCATTCAAGACGAAAAAATAGGAATACTGGAAGTGTTTATCGGGAGTGACCCTATGACACTGATGGTAAAAAGTAAAGACGGAGAAAGAATAGAACACGGAACTACCGTTATTATAGTGGATGAAGATCCTCAGAAGAAATTTTATTACGTAGCTACAGAAATCCGCTTTTAAAAAACAACAAGTCATGCTTACTTTTTTTATAATGATTTTCAGCTATATCCTGGAAATGATTCTTTAATTGATTTGGAATCACAAATGTTTGAAATATATTTGCCGGAAATTCAGTATAGGTAAATCTTTTTGAACGAAAATAGACTAAATAATATTAAATATTGCGCATTTGCATTTAATAAATTAACAAAAACACAATAAAATAATAAACTAAAAAAATATGAACACAACTTTAATTGCAGGAATTGTTATCATTGCGATAGCTTCCATTGGACTAATTTTCTGGATTTTATCCATGTACAAAAAAACCGTTCAGGGAATCGTTATTTTAAGAACAGGTTACGGAGGTACAAAAGTGTTCTTCAATGCGGGAATCGTAATTCCGGTCATTCACAGAATGGAATCTATGGATATTTCAGTAAAAAAACTTGAAATTGCCAGAGAAGGAAGAGCGGGATTAATCTGTAAAGACAATATGAGAGCCGATATTCAGGTGGCTTTCTTTATCAGAGTTAATAAATCGGTTGATGATATTGTAAATGTTGGTCAGACCATTGGTTGTCAGAGAGCTTCAGACATTAATACCTTGAGAGAATTATTTGAAGCTAAATTTTCTGAAGCCTTAAAAACCGTTGGTAAAAAGTTTGAATTTATAGAGCTTTACGAAGCAAGAAGCGAGTTTCGTCAGGAAATTCTTGATATTATCGGGACCGATCTGAATGGTTATGTTTTGGATGACTGTGCGATAGATTTTCTTGAGCAAACTAAAATTGAAAATTTAGATAAAGATAATATTCTTGATTCTGAAGGGATTAAAAAAATTACCGAATTAACGGCTAATCAAAATATTAAAGCCAATCAGGTTCGAAGAGACGAAGAAAAAACGATTACCAAACAAAATGTTGAAGCTCGCGAGGCGATTTTAGAGCTTGAAAAACAACTGGCTGAGAAAGAAGAGTCTCAAAAAAGAGAAGTTGCCAACATTAAAGCCCGTGAAAATGCTGAAATTCTGAAAGTGGATGAAGAAGAGCGTTTGAAATATGAGACAGTAAGAATTGCGACAGAAGAAAAACTGCAGATTGCAGAAGAGAACAAACAGAGACAGGTTGTGATTGCTGCTAAAAATAAAGAGCGTGCCGATTTGGTAGAGACTGAAAGAGTGCAGAAAGACAAAATGCTTGAAGCAACCGAAAGAGAAAGAATTGTGTCTCTGGCTCAGATTGAAAAAGAAAAAGCTATTGAACTTGAAAAGAAAAATATTCAGGATGCGATTCGTGAGCGTTTAACGATGGAAAAAACCGTTGTAGAAGAGCAGCAAACCATTAAAGATTTGGAAGCTTTCAAAACTGCTGACAGAACGAAACAGGTGGAAATTACTTTGGCAACTCAGGAAGCTGAGAAGAAACTTATTCAGGAAACAAGAGCTGCAGAAGCAAGAAAATTAGCTGCTGAAAAAGACGCTCAGAAATATGTAATCGAAGCACAGGCAAAAAGAGATGCTGCTGAAAAAGAGGCTGAAGCACGTAAAATTATTGCCGATGCAAAAGCGAAAGAAGAAGCTACCGTTGGTTTATCTGAAGCGCAGGTTCTTCATGCAAAAGCAGATGCAGCAGAAAGACAGGGAATCGTAGAAGCAGTAGTGATTGAGAAAAAAGCAGATGCTATCAAGAAAGAAGGAATTGCTCAGGCAGAAGTTATCAAAGAAAAAGCTTTAGCTGAAGCAGCCGGAATTACCGAAAAAGCAGAAGCGATGAAGAAACTGAATGATGCAGGAAAAGATCATGAAGAATTCAGATTGACTCTGGCAAAAGAAAAAGAAGTGGAACTTGCTCAAATTTCAATTCAGAAAGATATTGCACAAGCTCAGGCGGGAGTTTTGGCGGAAGCCTTCAAATCTGCAAAAATTGATATTGTAGGCGGTGATAATACTTTCTTTGATAATGTTGTTCGTCAGGTTTCTGCGGGTAAAGGTCTTGATAAATTCATCAGCCACAGCGAAAACGCAACTTTAGTGAAAGAAAATCTTTTGGGTGATGGAGAAAATATCATTGGTAAAGTGATGGGAATGGTTGATAAATACAACATTTCTTCAGAAGATATCAAAAATATGAGCATTGCAAGTCTTATTTTTAAACTGAATGGCGTTGCCAATCAGCAGGAAAGAGGACTTCTGGACAGAGCGATGGATATGGCAAAACATTTAGGGGTAGATCAAAAACCGATTAAATAAGATTAAATTTTTCAGGAGCGTACAAAACACTCACTATATATCTGAAACTCTCATTGTATTATTTACTGATACTTTGAGAGTTTTTAAACAAGCCATTTAAGCAATTAAATGTATGCTTAAAGCATTTTAATACGATGATAGTCTAAAATCTAGCATCTAACATCTAATATCTCAAAATATGTCAGAACAATTAAATTCAGGGACATACGAAATCATACAGAATCGTCTGAACGAACAGAAAAATGATCTTATTCAGAGGCTTAAGAAACTGAACGAAAACCGTAAAGAGATTTTCGGAGGTGTAGATTTTTCGTTGATTGCCAATGAGAGAATTTCTACCGAACACAACTGTATTGCCAAAGATATTTTTTCTTTAAAAAATACATTGATTTTTGGTTCAAATGCTCACTTAGGTCTACAGACGGAAATCAATATTTCCGATGTTTTTTCGGTGTATTCCATTAATAATAAAAGATTTGAACCCAAAGATATTTCTTTAATTGAAGATGCTATTTTCACTGAAGAATTTAAAAATCTCTATAAATATTACAGAAACACCTTTTTTGCACGCTTCCACTTTACCGAAAACTATTTATATATGGTTTTCCAGTTATCAGAAAGTACTTCGGATATTAAAGCATTCAAATGGCTGATTAAAGAAGACCAACTGGTGTATGTAGATTCCAGAAGTGCTTCGGAAGTTACCTATCCTCCGCAACATGGTTTTGTGTGGACAAAAGCAACCAGAGATATGCAGCGTACCGGGAAATTTCCGCACGTTTCTTTGGCAAATAAAGTCTTTGTGGAATCTCTTCATGGCGATATTACCATAAAAGTTGAAGACAATACCGACACGGGAAAAGGGATTTACTCTGAAGATGTCATTCATAAAGACCAAAATCTCGATGATGCCGAAATCCATTTCTGCGATCTGGATAATCTGGTTTTGTTTAAAATAAAACCGTATCAGGAATCAGAACGTTATTTCATTTATAATCATAAAGAAAAGAAAGTTTCCAGAGTAGATACGCTGAAACATTCTGCGGTTTTGCTGCCGGAAAATCAGGGCGTCCTTTTTTCAAACGGTTATGCTTTGCAGACGGGAGGTTTGAAGGTGATTTCTCAGGATGTCAACAGGCTTCATTATCTGAAAACGATTCAGGAGCCAAATGGTGAGAATTTTATGTATGTTTTTTATGATGATAAAACCAATAATTATCAGCTGATTTCGTACAATATCATTACCCAGACTATAGAAACGCCTATCCGTTGCAGTGGTTTTTCAATTTTAAATGAGGGAAAACTGATTTATCTTCGGGAAAGCGTAGAAACGACGAAACATCATTTAGCTCAAATCTGGCAGACTCCTTATTCAAAAGAACTACAGCCGAATACAGAAAAGTCTGATACGCTTCTTTACAAAATCGGGAATAAAGATATTGTAAGAGTAATGGCAGAAAGTCAGGAACTGATTACTTTGCTGAATAAGAAAGATTCTTACAGCGGACTATACGATGATATTGTAAAACTTTCTACCACCATTTTAGATGCATATTATTTTCTGGGTGACGATGAAGTTCAGAATTTAGATCAGCCTTTAAAGGAAATCAGAAAAATTGCTCATTCTGCCATTAATGAGTATGAAAAAGTACTTGAGCAGAAGAAAAATACGGCTGAAGCTGTTGAAAAAATAAAAGCAGCATCTGAAAAAACCTTAGATGACACCAAAAGAATCAATTATTCTCAGCTCACCGAATATATTGATATGCTTTCTACAATCAGAGCCTTGCGTGGTGAAATTACCGGAGCGCGAGATTTAAAATATGTAGATGCAGCGGTGCTTGATTCTTTGGAAAAAGCTTTGGCTGAAAGATCGGAAGAGCTTTCTAATGCCTGTGTGAATTTCCTTCTTCAGGATGATGCGCTGCTTCCGTATCAGAACAGAGCGCAGCAGATGTCCGAGAATATCATCGGTTTACAGAAAGCGATTGATGCCAAAACAATTGATGAAGAGATTAATAATTTGTCTTCTCAACTGGAACTTTTGGTAGACATTGTTAATAATCTAAAAATTGAAGACACCTCACAATCTACGCAGATTATTGAGAATATTTCGGTGATTTTTGCAAGACTGAATCAGGAAAGACTGGAACTCTCAAAAAGAAAAAGAGAAATTTCAGGAAAAGAATTATCTGCTGATTTTCAGGCACAAATGACGTTGTTTGATCAGTCGGTAATCAATTTTATGGAGTTGTCTCAAAGTCCTGAAAAATGCGATGAATATCTAACAAAGCTTTCCATTCAATTGGAAGAGATGGAAACAAAATTTGTTGATTTTGAAGAGTTTGTCCATAAAATTGAAGAAAAAAGAGAAGAAGTTTACGGACATTTTCAAAACAAAAGAGTTCAGTTAACGGAGTCCAGAAACAAACGTACCCAGAGTTTGTACGATTCTGCACAGCGGATTTTAAAATCTGTTCAGACAAAATCCGAATCATTTGATTCTGAGAACGAAATCAATGGCTACTTTGCAACCGATTTGATGGTGGAAAAAGTGCGTGATATTTCGCGTCAACTCATGGAAATGGACGATTCTGCAAAAGCGGAAGAAATTCAGACTTTACTGAAAACTTCACAGCAGGAATCCGTAAGAAAACTGAAAGATAAAAAGGAAATCTATGCAGATGGAGACAATGTAATTGCTTTGGGTGATTATAAATTTGCTGTAAACCGCCAGAAATTAGATCTGACTTTGGTGATGAGAAATGCACAGTATTATTATCACTTGACAGGAACTGCATTTTATGAGCCTTTAAATTTTGAAGCGATTTCAGATTACAAAGAAGTATGGAATCAGGAATATATTTCTGAAAATCAAAAGGTGAAACGTTTTGAATATCTGGCTTGGAATGTCTTTTCTCAAAATAAAAACATTAATACCGAAGAGCAAAACCGAAATGCTGTTCAGCAGTTTATGACGGAGTATTTTGGAGAAGGCTTGGTGAAAGGGATTCATGATGAAGATGCATTGACGATTGTCTCAAAACTTCAGCAGATGCACAACGAACTGGGATTGATGCAGTTTACACCTTCCGAAAGAGCATTGGCACAGTTGTTCTGGTATTTTTTAAACCAGGAGAGAAAAGAATATTACCAAAAGCAGTTTGAAGCAGCAAATTTAATTTCAAAATCTTTTACAACAGATAAAGGTTTTCAATATCTGAATGAAGAATTGTCCAATGAAATAAAATTATTTGCTCAGAATAATCAGCTTTTTGCTGAAGTAAATTATCTCAATGCTGCCATCTATCTGAAAAGAGAAAACAAATCAGCGTTTTTGGTTTCTGAAAAAGCAGGTTTGCTGTATGAATCATTTATAAAAGATCTGAAGGAAAAAGGAAAAGATTTAGAATTTATTGATCAGCTGAATGCTTTGAAAAAATACCCTGCAGCATGTTTCTCTATTGCTGAAAGTGCTTTGAATGCTTTTTTGTTTAATTCAGAATTAAAGGTTGAAGATGATATTAAAAAAGAAGCTGCCGTATTCTTTGTAACGCAGAATTTTGATGCTAAAAATGTTCTTCACATTTCTTACGAAACAGTTCTGAAAGGATTAAAATCATTGGAAAAAGATGCCGATTATGCTTTAAATTATTATGAATTCAGTTCCCGTTTATCCAATTTTAATGAGGTTATTGTTCCGAAATACAAACAGCTTCAGGAATTGAAAGCAAAATGGGTCAACGACAAAAAGAAAGCTTTAAAAATTGATACTTTCAAATCTCAGGTGTTAAGTTCGTTTGTGAGAAACAGATTAATCAGCGAAGTTTATTTTCCTTTGATCGGAGCCAATTTAGCCAAGCAATTAGGAACGGTAGGAAACGACAAACGTACCGACAGAATGGGAATGTTGCTTTTGGTTTCACCTCCGGGTTACGGAAAAACAACCTTGATGGAATACATGGCAGATCGAATGGGATTGGTTTTTATGAAAATCAACGGTCCTTCAATCGGTCATGATATTGTTTCTACTGATCCGAATGAAGCAAAAAATGCCGGCGCAAAACAGGAACTCGAAAAGCTGAATCTAGCTTTGGAAATGGGTGATAATGTGATGCTGTATCTTGATGATATTCAACACTGTAATCCTGAGTTTTTGCAGAAATTCATTTCTTTGGCAGACGGACAGAGAAAAATTGAGGGAATTTATAACGGAGAAAGTAAAACGTACGATTTACGATCCAAAAGGTTTTGCCTTGTAATGGCGGGAAATCCTTACACGGAAAGCGGAGAAAAATTCAGAATTCCAGATATGTTGGCAAACCGTTCGGATACGTACAATTTGGGAGAAATTTCTGGTAGCAAAACAGATTTATTCGATTTAAGTTTAATTGAAAATGCTTTGATGTCGAACGAATATCTAACCCGTCTGACTCAATTCGGAATGGAAAATCTGTACAATTTATATGAAAGCATTCAATCTGATTCGGAAAATGTAGATCTGGCAGGAAACTTCAGCTCAAATGAGATTTCAGATTTCAGAAAAGTACTTGAAAATACGTTGAAAGTAAGAAGTACTGTTTTAAAAGTAAATAAACAATACATCTCTTCTGCAGCAATGTCTGACGAATACAGAAATGAACCTACTTTTAAACTTCAGGGATCTTACAGAAATATGAATAAACTGATTTCTCAGATTCAGCCAATTCTGAAAGATGAAGAAGTAACTCAGATTGTTTTGAATCATTACCAAAACGAATCGCAGACCTTAACAACAGGAGCCGAAGCCAACATGCTGAAGTTAAAAGAACTGATGGCTTTGATTTCCGAAGATGAGAAACTGCGATGGGAAGAAATCAAAAAGACCTTTGTTAAGAATAAAATAATAAAAGGTTTGGGAGAAAACGACAGAATGACGCAGATTGTGGCTTTACTGGCTCAGTTCAGCGAAGGTTTGGATGGGATAAAAGATGTTTTAAAGAAAGATTAGCAAAAAAAATACTACGCAGCTCGCGTAGTATTTTTCTATTTTTTTGAAGTTACAGACAATTCTTCTTCAAGAATTTTTTTCCATTTTGAAAAAGTTGTCCGGCTGATTTTGTATTTTCTGGACATGAAACTGGTAGATAAATCATGCTTTTTCTGGTAACTTAAGAGTTTCAGCATTGTTTTTTTATCATACGTTTTAAGCTGTTGATTGGTTTTTGCTGTTTCTTTTGTGGGTTTGAAAAGCTTTTCGTTAAGCTTTAAAATTTCTTCGGTGGAATCTAGTCTCGTAAGCTGTTCCCTTACTTTCGGACATTCCAGTTTTTCAGGATACTGCATTTTCAAAAGATCCTGATAGATCTTGTTGTAATTTGGTCTCATAAGAATACTATAGTTTGATTGTTGGTGTTAACTTTTTTTCAGAATCCAGCGGTGCAGCGTGCTTTTCGGAATTGAATATTCTTTGATTACTTCTGCCTGAGTCATTTCGCCGGATTCTATTCTTCCAAGAATAAAATCTTTAATCTCCTGCGTGTAAATATTTTTTCTGAATTTAGGAGTGGTGTCGTTTTTTTTATCCGTTTTCTTGTTAGCTGCAGAAGGAGGAGCATACAGAATAAGGTGTGAAGTATACAATCTGAAAAAATCAAATTCAAGAAGTTTGCTCCATCTTAAAAGAATGTCGGTGTCTATTGATGGACTTTCATATACTTTTTCTACAAAATCTTCATCTTTCCCCAAAAAATTGCAGATTCGTTCCAAAGAAATTTCTTTGTTTGCTACCATTTCTTTGATGTACTTCCCTATGTGGATATTTTTATATAACATTTTTATTAAAAACTAATTATTTTTAAATTAATCGTATTTAATAAAGTAAAGAAGTGATTATAAGAGCTTTGTAATAGGGAAAAGTGAATTATCTTTTTAATTATTAAAAGATAATTTATTAAAGCTGTATCATTACTTTACAATATCAAATTTGCATTCAACTGTAAAATTTTGATTTTCAGCAATTTGTGTTTTGTGATCGGTGTGGTTGTAAAATAGTACACCATATGCAGTACGCTGCAATTCCCATGATAATTAAATATAATCTAAATTTTGTGAGTTAAATTATTCAATTAAAGCAACTCAAGGTGATTATGATTGTATTTAGCTGTTAGATTTAAAATCTTATTTGTTTCAGGGTTATTAGGTATTACTTGTGTCAAATTTATAAAAAAAAAACAGGAGTTACAAACTATTTTTCTGTTTTATTAAATATGTAACAATAATTAACTTATTTTAGATCATATATATTTATTCTTTTTTTTGAATAGTGTATTGTTATTTTTATAATGTTTCTATTAGTTATTTTTAGTTGATATTTTTTTAAGATTTGTTTGATTTATCAATAAATGTTAAAGGATGATGTCTTATTAATATTTTTATTACCACAAGTGTGATAATTTCTTAATTTAAGTTCTCTTTTATGTATTATTTTTTGCAATTCTATTTTATGGTATATTTATTAAATGGTGTTTATTTTTAAATTTAATTTAATTTCGTTTTGATGATTTCAATTTTGATTAGTTAATGAAAAAAATCCTATTTAATAACAGTTTTTTTGCTTATGCAATTGAAAATTTACGTAACTTACTGCTTGTATTGTGTAGTCACTGTTACTACTATTAAAATATAAATCATGGAAAACGAAGAAAAAAAATCTAGCAATATATTACATAATAGCAATAAAGAAACGGATAATTATCAAATGCTTGTAGTTGATAGAGAAGGAAACGTAGATTTGGGTCATTTAACAGATGAAGATCTCAAAAAATATGGAAAAGTAGCAGATTCTATTGATGAGAAAAACGCTTCTTCTGTAGTGAATTATGGTTCTGAGCTTCAGAAATTGTTGGCAAATCAAAGCGACAGTTTTTTAACAAATGTGCGTAAATCAAACTCAGGAGAAGTTGGGGAATTAATCAATAATCTTTTAATAGAGTTAAATTATATTGATATTGATGAATTGCAGGGGAATAAAGTAAAAAGCTTGCTTGGTAGACTGCCATTTATGAGTAAAATTTTCACTGAGGTTGATAATATTTTTGCTAAATATGATAAAATTACCAACAATATTGAAAGGATTTCCCAAAAAGTAAACGCTGGAATCATTATCTCCACTAAAGATAATGCGGTTTTACAAAATATTTTTGATAGCAATATAAATTCAATTAAAGCCATTGAAGATCTTATTATCGCAGGTTATATAAGGTTACGTAAAGCAAATGATGAGCTTTCGGAAATGGAATTGAATTTGCAAAACTATGCTGATTATCAAATAGCTGATAAAAGAGATTTTATCTTAAGATTAGACAGAAGGCTTGCGGATTTAAAGGTAGTACGTTTTATTTTGTTGCGATCACTTCCTCAAATAAGATTAGTACAAAACAACAATATTTCAATTGCTGAGAAAGCACAGACAATACTTAATACTACACTACCTGTATGGAAAAGTCAGCTTTCCTTAGCTGTTGCTATGCACCGGCAGCAGCAAAATATTGAAATTCAACAAAAGGTTTCTTCTACAACTGAAAAAATTCTTAAGAAAAATGCGGAACGTTTAAATGAAAATTCTAAAAATGTTGCCCGAGCTAATGAGAAAACCATTATTTCAGCTGAAAGTTTAAGAGAAACTACTTCTTTGCTGATCAATACTCTTAATGAAGTTAAAGCTATCCAGAAGCAGGGAAATGAAAACCGCAGAAAGCTTGATCAGGATCTTGAAACTTTAGAAAAAGAGCTTAAATCAATAATTAAAAGTAACTGATTAAATCCAGGCTGATCAAATTTGATATGTAATTTATATTTTTTTAATGAAAATACTGTAATAGCTGTATCTTTACGAATGTTAATTTTTTACAATAAATTTTTTTAAGTGGATCATCAGAATATTTTAGATCTTCATCCCGGTTTGGTATGGGGATTTGCCGTAACGGTTATCGTTATGCTGCTACTTGATTTAGGAGTTTTTAATAAAAAAAGTCATGAAGTCTCTTCTAAAGAAGCGACTGTATGGTCTGTTGTATGGATCTCGCTGTCTATGGTGTTTTCAGGAGTGGTATATTGGGTTTACAATTCTGATATGGGTCCTGGAAGCCACGAAATAGCGATAGAGAAATTTACGCAATACCAGGCTGCCTATTGGATTGAAAAAGCGCTTTCAGTTGATAACCTATTCGTATTTATCTTGGTTTTCGGTTTTTTCAAAGTTCCGAAACATCTCCATCATAAGGTCCTTTTCTGGGGAATTATCGGGGCATTGATTTTCAGGGCAATCTTCATTTTTGCAGGTGTTGGATTGATTAACTTAACCTATCTGCCTGAAATGAATATTTTCGGATATCCTGTAAAAATTAATGTAGTGATGACTTTGTTCGGATTGTTTCTGGTTTACGCAGGAATAAAATCCTGGGGTGGTGGAGATGATGATGAAGATGAAGATTACAGTAATACAGCAGGTGCGAGACTGATTAAACGATTTTGGAAGGTTTCGGATAATTATGACGGTGACAAATTTTTTACGGTTCAAAATGGGGTAAAAATGGCAACGCCGCTTTTGGTAGTTGTGGCGGTAATTGAATTTACAGACGTTCTTTTTGCAGTAGATTCTATTCCTGCAATTTTTGCAATTTCTAAAGATCCTTTTATTCTTTATACATCAAACATTTTTGCTATTTTAGGGCTGAGATCCCTTTATTTTCTATTGGCGAATTTTATTCACATGTTTAGCAAACTGCCTTATGGTTTGGCGGTGATTTTGTCTTTCATCGGTGTTAAAATGTTGATTGCTCCATGGTTTCACATTCCGTCTCCTGTTTCTTTGGGAATTGTTGGAGGAGTTTTGCTGATTTCGGTTCTTGCATCAGTTTTATTTCCTGACAAGAAAGTTGAAAAACTTTAATATTCTAAATTCATTATAAATTAAGGCTTTACTTCGGTAGAGTCTTTTTTATTACTATTGCAGCTCTTGCTCGGCTTCCAATCTTAAACCATATCTTTGCAATAAAAAAATATGGGAGTAGCAGATATGTTATTTAAACGTAAAAAAGAATTGGCAGAAAAAAACCTGAAAGACGGTCAGGAATATATGCTTGAATACGGAAAAAGAGAATCGGTGGTACAATTGCCAAGCGGTTTACAGTATGAAATTATAACAGAAGGAGATGGTGAAAAACCGGGATCGAAATCTATGGTGAAATGTCATTATCACGGAACAACTATTGCAGGAAAGGTATTTGACAGTTCGGTGAAAAGAGGTACACCTGCTTCATTTCCTTTAAATAAAGTAATTAAAGGATGGACGGAAGCGTTACAATTAATGCCTGTCGGAAGCAAGTGGAAACTTATCATTCCGCCTCATTTGGCTTACGGAGATCAGCAGATCAGTAAAGAGATTGGTCCCAACAGTACTTTGGTATTTATTGTGGAGTTGCTTGACATCAAATAATCGGTAGAATATCATTAAAACCATTTGTATATCAGATGGTTTTTTGTTTGTTTTTAATGTAATTTATTTTGTTACAATTTAAAATTGTATTACATTTGCAGCATCAGAAATGAATAATACAAGATTTGCAACTGCAGTACATATTATGACGATTTTGTCAAAATTTCCTCAGGAGTTTCTTACTTCTGATTGGATTGCGGGCAGCATTAATATTAATCCTGTAATGGTAAGAAAAGAAATTGGCGTGTTGAAAGATGCGGGTTTAATTATAAGCCGTCAAGGTAAAATTGGAGGGAGTCAGTTGTCAAAAAGTGCTTCTGAAATAAGCCTTTCTGAAATTTATACGGCTGTTAAAAACTCTGAAATTCTGGGTAAAAAAAATCTTAATCCAAATCCTGCATGTTCTGTAGGTAAAGATATTAATGCCAAATTAAGTTGTCTTTTTGAAGAGACAAATGATTTGGTGCTTCAGTTTTTAGAAACGAAATCCTTAAAAGATTTTACTGATCAGTTCAGTTAAAAAATTTTATTTAAAAATGTAACAAATTTTATTACAATTAATAATTAATCACATGAAAAAAGTAGCAGTAATAGGAGCGACCGGTTTTGTAGGAACTCAGGTTGTAAAAGAACTCGAAAACAGAGGTTATAAAGTAGAAGCTATTGTAAGAGATGCTTCAAAGGTTAAGCAAAATGAAAATGTGACCGCCAAAAGTGTTGATGTAAATAATATTGAAGCTCTTGCTGAAAATCTTAAAGGCAATGATTCGGTAATAAGTGCTTTCAATGCAGGCTGGACGAATCCTAACCTTTATGATGATTTCTTAAATGGTTCAGTTAATATAGAAAAGGCAGTAGAAATGTCGGGAGTTAAAAGATTTATTACGGTAGGCGGAGCAGGTAGTTTGTACATTGATGGGCAGCAGTTGGTAGATAGTGAAAATTTTCCTTCCGATATTAAACCGGGTGCAACAGCGGCAAGAGATTATCTCAATAAAATTAAAGAAAACGAGACTTTGAACTGGACTTTTTTTAGTCCTGCAATCGAAATGCATCAGGGAACTGCAGGAGTAAGAACCGGAACATACCGAACCGGGCTTGAAAATCCTGTCTTTGACGAAAATGGCAGAAGTATACTTTCTGTGGAAGATGTAGCGGTGGTCTTGGTAGATGAGCTGGAGCAGAATAATCATATTCGTGAACGTTTCACAGCTGCCTATTAAAATGGTTTAAGATAAATTGATGATAAAAAACGTCGAAACCTTGGTTTCGACGTTTATAAGTTATACTCTTATTTTGTACTCGTTACATATTCATAAATAATTTGGGATTCACAGGAGTATTATTTTTATGAACTTCATAATGTAAATGAGGTCCCGTAGAACGTCCCGAATTTCCGGATTTTGCAATAACCTGTCCCACTTTTACTTTGTCGTTGGTTTTAGCGACAAGTTGGGAAAGGTGTCCGTAAAGAGTTGCTAAGCCGTTGCCATGAGAAATGATTACACAATTTCCATATCCACTTTTCTGCCCTGAAAAAATGACCGTTCCAGCTGCGGTTGCTTTTACATCTGAACCGGATGGCAGGGCAATATCCAGTCCTTTATGAAACTGCATTTGATCAGCTTCTGCGGGAGCATTATTAGCAGATTGTACTGGGTTTTTAGCAATAGCTGGAGCTGTAGTGGCAGCTGTATTAGTTTTCGGAGTTACCATTACCTTCACTTCTCTTTTATTTCCGTAGCTGTCAGTCAGTTCAATGGTTTTTTCAACAGGTTCAGCTTTTATTTCCGGCTTAGGAGCAGATGCGGTAACATTTGCTGCAGATTCAGGTTTTACTGAAGCATACACTGTCTTGTAAGGAATGGGATTTTTTCTGATTCCAAAGTTGGAAGAAATATATCCTTCACTTGGCATTCCCAAAGGAACGTACATCAGCTTTTTCTGAAGATCCATCAGATACTGGCTGTATCGGTTGGTTTGTTTAGCCAGATAAATTGAATTTGAAATACTGTCCTGATCAAGTACCATCAGCTTTTCGTTTGTTATATTTTTTGCTTTAAGAAAAGAGTTAAGCTGAGTAATTGTTTTGTCTACCAAGCCAAGATCCGATTTCATTTTCAGGTAATCTATACTGTCTTTCTCGGTATTGATTTTTACAAGGTTCACTTCATAATTCTTATCATCTTCGGAAAATAATTTAGCAATAAAGATGCTTTGTGCAAAAACGATCAATAGTAAACTTCCTAAAGTAAAGGTTACTTTCTTTTTGCTGCTTAAAAATTTCTTCATTTTCTTTTTTAGAATTTAATAAAGGTTTTAAGATGGCAAATTTAATTAAAAATATATTTTTATAATGATTCTTAAATAAAATTTGAACAACAAGAGATATAAACGCAATTTTATAATTTTAATTGTGTTGAATGTGACCTTTTTCATTAAGCCAGCGGTTTTATAGGTAAATAAAGTTTTTATATGTTACGGTTTTAATATATTTGCAGTTCACATCTTCATTATGGCTAAAAAGAAAAATAATTCAGACAGTACAACGGGTAAGAAATCTAAAAATGATGTGGCTGTTGGAGTTGTAGGAAGCGGAAGTTTTGCAACGGCAATCGTAAAAATGCTGGTTGAGAACTGTAAAACCGTTCATTGGTGTGTAAGAAACGAATTTGTAAAAGGAGCAATAGAACTCAGAGGCCACAATCCTACTTATCTTACGGCAGTAAATTTTAATTTGAAAAGTTTAAAGCTTACAACAGACATCAACGAGTTGGTGTCGTCGTGTGATATTGTAGTTTTGGCGACGCCCTCCATTTATCTGTCGGATACGCTGGATAAAATGAAATGCGATTACAAGGATAAAATATTTGTATCGGCTATTAAAGGTATTATTCCGAAAGTAAATGATGTAGTGGCGCATTACCTTAAAGAAGAATTTCAGATAGGTTTTAGAAATCAGGCAGTTATTGCGGGACCATGTCACGCAGAGGAGGTTGCGATGGAAAGACTTTCTTATCTTACTTTGGCAACAGTAGAAGATGAGGTGTCTCAGAAGCTGGTAGATATTTTCAACTCAGACTTTATTAAAGTTCATTCCAGTAAAGATATTTTGGGGAATGAGTATAGTGCAATTCTCAAAAATATTTTTGCGATTGGTGCAGGTATTGCCAGTGGTTTGGGTTATGGAGACAATTTTACGGCAGTATTTGTTTCTAATGCCATCCGCGAAATGGAAATTTTTCTGGAGGCAATTTATGAAGCTCCAAGAGATGTGAATGAAAGTGCCTATCTCGGCGATTTGCTTGTGACGGCGTATTCATTATTTTCGAGAAATAGAAATCTAGGTAACCTCATCGGGAAAGGCTATACTGTGAAATCAGCAATACAGTCTATGAACATGGTTGCAGAAGGATATTATGCAGCAGATTCTATCTATAAGACGGCAAAAGAAAAAGGCTTAAAGCTTCCTATTATAGATACCATTTACGGAATTCTGTATGAAGGCAAAAATGCTGAAAAGCAATATAAAAAGCTCACGGCAAAGCTCAATTGATAAAATATAATTTTAATCTTATAAAACCAGATGCGCTGCATTTGGTTTTTTGTTTTCACGAAATATGATAAAAATCTTTGTAAAACAGGGCTTTTTTACAAATAATATGAAGTATCTTTAAATCTGAGAAATCATCAAAACAAATAAGTATGTATAATTATATCAGTGCAGAAGAAGCAATTTATACGATAAAAAGCGGGAACCGTGTTTTCTTTCACGGAAGCGCCTGTACACCAAATTATTTAATTGACGAATTGGCGAGGCAGTCCCATCGTCTTGAAAATGTAGAAATGGTTTCCATTACACAGCAGGGAAATGTAGAGATTGCAAAACCTCAGTATAAAGGTAAATTTTTTGTAAACTCACTTTTTGTTTCTTCTCCGGTACGTGATGCTGTGAATTCTGACAGAGGAGATTTTGTGCCTGTTTTTTTAAGTGAAATTCCGATTTTATTCAGAAAAAATATTTTACCGCTGGATGTTGCACTTATTACCGTTTCACCTCCCGATAAACATGGTTTTTGTACCCTCGGAACTTCTGTAGATGTTGCAAGAGCAGCGGTAGACACGGTAAAAATAATTGTAGCGGTTGTAAATCCTCTTATGCCTAGAACGCACGGTGACGGAATGATTCACATTAGCAGAATTCATAAACTGGTATGGCACGAAGAAGAACTTCCTACAGTAGATTATGGAGCAAAAGTAGGAGCCGAAGAAATGCTTGTAGGAAAAAATGTGGCTGAACTCATAGAAGACAGATCAACTTTACAAATGGGGATCGGAACTATTCCGGATGCTGTTTTGAAATGTCTTGGAAATCATAAAGATCTCGGAATTCATACGGAAATGCTGAGTGATGGCGTAATAGATTTAATTCAGAATGATGTTATCAATAATAAATACAAAGGCTATAATGACAATAAGACAATAACAAGTTTCTGTTTTGGGACAAGAAAGTTATATGATTATGTAGATGATAATACTGTTTTTTCGTTTGATGATGTAAGTACAGTCAATTTTCCGATCAATATCATGAGGAATAATAAGATGGTTGCCATCAACTCTGCCATAGAAATAGATCTTACAGGACAGGTCTGTGCAGATTCCATCGGAACAATGCAGTATAGCGGAATTGGCGGTCAGATGGATTTTATGAGAGGTGCTGCACTGAGTGAAGATGGCAAACCAATTATTGCAATTACATCAAGAACAAAGAAAGGAGTTTCTAGGATTGTTCCTTTTCTTAAACCGGGAGCAGGTGTGGTTACAACCCGTGGTCACATCCATTATGTTGTTACAGAATATGGTACAGCGTATTTATATGGGAAAAATCTTCGTCAGAGAGCGCAGGAATTGATCAGTATAGCGCATCCAGATGACAGAGAAATGCTTGAAAGAGCAGCTTATGAAAGATTTAATTCATAAAAATTCATAAAAAAATCATTTTAGTTAGATGTATTTAGTATATTGTGGTATAACTATGGCTGTGGCAGTATTTTTGCTAATAGCAATTTCTAAAAAAAACATAATTGAAAACAATATATAATTCCATAAAGGAAGATATTCTTAAGCATTCTAAGGTGTCTAATTCAGTTTTGGGAAATACTTCAGGATGGAAAAGAAGCCATTTTGTGATCTTATCTGAAATTATAAAAGATGAATTGGCGACTTCCGAAGAATTGAGAGATCAAAAAAAGTTCGAATTGGGAAATACAATTTCTCACGTTACATTACAAAGATTTTTTGAAAACGAATACGATGAGAAAACACACAATGATCTTCGGTTTTTAAAAACTCTGGATAAGATTTGTATATTTTTAGGTTTTAAAAATCTTAATGCCTACATTCATCATTATCGTGAATCAGTAGATATTTCAGAAACTCATCATAAGAACAATTTTACTAAAGATATTGTATATCAATACTGCTCATCGGTGTTTGAGCTATACAAAAGTTTTCCTGTTTTGAAACTGGAGCTGTTTAAGGATCTTGTATTTGATAATTCTCCATTCTTAGAAAGGGCATCTAATTTTAGCAGGGAACTCTGTGAAAGAGAATTTGAATTGGTTACCAAGAACAACCGTTCAAATTACGAAGTTTTTGATATTAATATTCTTACCGATGAGCCGGATAAAAAAATATTGGAAGCACAGGAATTCTGGAATTTGCTTTTCCGGACGGGTTCGGGTGAAGAGCATTTTGTAAATCAGCTGAATACTCAGATTTATTTTATTCGTAAAATTAATGATGAATGGAAAATTTGGGATAATTATAATCCTGATGCAGGAAGATTGAATAATAAAAAATAAAAGCCGTAAATAATTACGGCTTTTGTAAATCGAAATAGTTTCTCTTCAACATCTGTCTTCCATTACAAATGTAGATTTTTTTATTATAATTTATATAAACTTAAATTTACTTAAATGAACTCTTTGCTTTGTTGTTAATTTAATAATAATTCATTGATCGGTCTCGAATTACTTATTATTTCTCAGAATTTTGTAATTTGCAGACAAAATAAAAGTAAAAAATAGAAAATATGTCAACACTCACATTTGCCGAGAAAATTGCTCAGGCAGAAAATTTTTTGCCAATCAACGGTACCGATTATATTGAATTTTACGTTGGGAATGCAAAGCAGGCTGCGCATTTTTATAAAACTGCTTTCGGATTTCAGTCTCTTGCGTATGCAGGACCGGAAACAGGAGTGAGAGATCGCGCTTCTTATGTTCTTCAGCAGGGAAAAATCAGATTGATTCTTACAACAGGATTAAAATCTGATTCTCCAATTTGTGAGCATGTAAAAAAGCATGGTGACGGGGTGAAGATTTTGGCACTTTGGGTTGATGACGCTTATTCTGCATTTGAAGAAACTACAAAAAGAGGTGGAAAGCCCTATTTGGAACCAGTTACATTGACTGACGAGCATGGTGAAGTAAGAATGTCAGGAATTTATACATACGGTGAGACGGTTCACATGTTTGTGGAAAGAAAAAATTACAGCGGAGCATTCATGCCTGGATATGAAAAATGGGAAAGTGATTATCAGCCGGAGGATGCTGGTTTGCTTTACGTAGATCACTGTGTAGGAAATGTAGGTTGGGACAGAATGATTCCTACAGTAGAGTGGTACGAAAAAGTAATGGGATTTGTAAACATTCTTTCTTTTGACGATAAACAAATTAATACAGAATATTCTGCATTGATGTCTAAAGTAATGTCAAACGGTAACGGATATGCAAAATTTCCTATTAACGAACCTGCAGAAGGTAAAAAGAAATCTCAGGTAGAAGAATATCTTGATTTCTATGAAGGAGAAGGAGTGCAGCATATTGCAGTAGCAACCAAAGATATCATTTATACAGTTACGGAATTGAAGAAAAGAGGAGTGGAGTTTCTTTCTGCACCGCCGGAAGCGTATTATGAAATGGTTCCGGAAAGAGTAGGGCATATTGATGAAGATTTAAAAAAATTACAGGATCTTGGTATCTTAATTGATCATGATGAAGAAGGTTATCTGCTTCAGATTTTTACGAAGCCGGTAGAAGACCGTCCGACTTTGTTTTTCGAAATTATTGAAAGACATGGCGCACAAAGTTTCGGAGCTGGAAATTTCAAAGCGTTGTTTGAAGCTTTGGAAAGAGAGCAGGAAAGAAGAGGTAATCTTTAATTTTATTTACAATATTAAGTTTTGTCAGGATGCAGATCTTGACAAAACTTTTTTAATACCAACTTAGATGAGAAAAATTTTTATTGGAATACTTTTGCTGACAGGTTTTGCATTTAATGCCCAAAACTATGGAGCTATTAATGATATTCTTACCCTGCTTGAAGAAAAAAGAGGAATTAATCAAAATCTTGAAAACCTCAGCGTTGATAACAGAAAATTTGTCCTGATAAAAGATTTTCCCGATCACACGGAAAGAAATTTTATCGTTATTAAAGGCAAAGATGCAACATATGTAGAAATGTTTGATGACAAATCTACGGGCGAAACCAGCTCCAATGTTTTCAGCGGGGATATTTTAAGAAAGAAGAATATCGTTTCGCTGCGTGCAGACAAACTGGAAAGCAAAAAAATTCCGATTCCCGTTACCAAAACTTTACTTCTTACCAAACAAAAAGAAATTCTTTATCTTATAGACATCAATTCCCGTGAAAGATGGATTGATGAAAAAGCATATTCAAAAAAATAAAAAACAGATCAGGTTTTTGATCTTAAAATTTAAAAAATTATGAAATCATTTGTAGAATATTCCTCAGAGTCAGATTTTTCTATACACAATATCCCATTTGGCGTAGCGGTTTTCAATAAAGAATTCATTGCATGCTGCACAAGAATCGGAGATCAGGTTATTGATCTTGCGACATTGTACGATTTAGGCTATTTTGAAGAAATAGAAGGTCTTGTTGATAATGTTTTTGAAGCGTATACTTTAAATGAGTTTATTGAATTGGGAAAACCGGTTACCAATGCGGTTCGACTCAAGATTCAGGAATTATTGAACGAAGGCTCTATTTTGTCTAAAGACGAAAAAACAATAGAAGAGGCTTTTTATAATCTGGATGAGGTAAAAATGATGATGCCTGTGCATGTTCCGAATTACACCGACTTTTACAGCAGTATAGAACATGCTACCAATGTAGGTAAAATGTTCAGAGATCCTGCCAATGCATTGCTTCCCAACTGGAAACATCTTCCGGTAGGTTATCATGGCAGAGCTTCATCTATTGTAGTTTCCGGGACAGAAATAAACCGTCCGAAAGGTCAGATGAAACCTGCGGATGCGGATAAACCTTTTTTCGGACCTTGTCAGCAATTGGATTTTGAGCTGGAAATGGCTTTCATTATCAATAAAAATACGGAAATGGGCGAAAGTATTTCCACTAAAGATGCGGAGGACGCTATTTTTGGAATGGTTGTTTTCAATGATTGGTCGGCACGGGATATTCAATCTTGGGAATATGTTCCGCTAGGACCTTTTTTAGCTAAAAATTTCGGCTCGTCAGTCTCTCCGTGGGTTGTAACTCTTGAAGCGTTGGAGCCGTTTAGAACCGCTTCTCCAACTCAGGAACCTGAAGTTTTAGATTACTTGAAATTTGAAGGTGACAAAAATTACGATATTAATCTGGAAGTTTATATTAAACCTGAAAATGGAGATGATAATTTAATCTCGGAAAGCAATTATAAATTCATGTACTGGAATATGACGCAGCAATTGGCGCATCATACGGTAAACGGTTGCAATTTAGAAGTGGGCGACATGTATGCAAGCGGAACAATCTCGGGAAGCGATCCAAAATCTTTCGGTTCTATGCTGGAATTAACGTGGAGAGGACAAAATCCAATAACATTAAACAATGGTGAAGAGAGAAAATTCATTAATGATAATGACACAGTTACAATGAAAGCCTGGGCTGAAAAAGATGGCGTAAGAGTTGGTTTCGGTGAAGTTTCAGGTAAGATTATTCCTGCGGTTTAACTTATGTGTCAAGAAATTTAATTGGTAATGAAAACACTTATTCCATCAGAAATAACTCCCGTGCAATTACAAACTGTTATGCAGACTGCTGTTTCGCCGCGTCCTATTGCATTGGCTTCAACCATTGATAAAGACAGAAATCCTAATCTGTCGCCTTTCAGTTTTTTCAACATGTTCAGTACGGTTCCACCGGTTTTGATTTTTTCTCCATCCAGAAGAGTTCGTGATAATACCACAAAACACACTTTGGAAAACGTCTTGGAAACATCCGAAGTTGTTATAGGAACTGTAAATTTCCCGATCGTACAGCAGATTTCTCTGGCTTCAACAGAATATGGAGATAATGTAAACGAATTTATAAAATCTGGTCTTACCATGAAAGATGCAGATTGGGTACAACCTAAATTAATTGCAGAATGTCCTGTTAATTTTGAGTGCAAAGTCTTAGAAGTTAAAGCTCTCGGAGATCAGGGTGGAGCGGGAAATCTTGTGATTTGTGAAGTAATGAAAATTCATATCCGTGAAGAATATCTTGATGAAAATGGTAATCTTGATCAGGCAAAATTGGATATGGTTGCAAGATTAGGCAGCAATTGGTATTCCAGAAACAATGAAAATAATCTTTTTGAAGTTCCTAAACCATTGGTTACAAAAGGGATAGGGTTTGATCGGCTTCCGGATTCGGTAAAGCTCAGTAAGATATTCACAGGAAATGATTTGGGAATGCTTGCGAATGTTGAGGTTTTACCTTCTGAAAACTGCCATTCAGACGACAATATTCATCTTACTGCCCAGAAACTATTGCTGGAAAATAAAATTGATGAAGCCTGGAAGATTTTAATTAAATAGCTGCTGAATATTTTAATGAATAATTTACGTACAGTAACAGTGATGAGATACATCCTCCCGCTTAGAGAGGGAGGGTCTCTTCCTGCTTTGGCTGAGGCTGATGATGATTTTAAGTATGTTTTGAAATTTCGTGGTGCTGGTCATGGGGTCAAAATGCTGATTTCTGAACTGTTGGGAGGTAAAATTGCTGAAGCTTTAGGGCTTCCTATTCCTGAACTTGTATTTGCTTATCTGGATGTGGATTTTGGAAGAGCTGAAGCTGATGAAGAAATTCAGGATTTACTAAAATTTTCTGAAGGCCTCAATTTGGGTCTTCATTATCTTTCAGGTTCAATTGCTTATGATCCTGCCGTTCGGATAGATCCTCTTTTAGCGTCAAAAATTGTATGGTTTGATGCCTTTATCACCAATATAGACCGGACTTTTAAAAACACCAATCTTTTGATGTGGCATAAAGAGCTTTGGATCATTGATAACGGAGCTTCGTTTTATTTTCATCACTCTTGGCAAAACTTTGATGCCGCAGCAAAAACACCATTCAAATATGTAAAGGATCATGTTTTGCTTCCTCAGGCTGTTAAGCTTGATGAAGCAGATCAATTTGCGCATCAGGTTCTGAATGATCAGATTTTTCGGAATATTGTGAATACTATTCCGCAGGATTGGCTGCATTGGGATGATGCGGAAGAAAGTCCCGATGAAATCCGTGAGATTTATTTTAATTTTCTAAAGACAAGATTAGAAAATTCCTTAATTTTTTTAAATGAAGCCAAAAATGCAGGAAGATAAAATATACGAATATGCAGTAATAAGGCTGGTTCCGAAAGTTGAAAGAGAAGAGTTTTTCAATATTGGTTTGATCTTGTTTTCAAAAAAAGAAAAATACATTCAATCACGGTTTTATCTGTGTCCTGATAAATTCAGGCTGATGCGAAGTAAGCTTGATTACAATGATGTTTTAGAAAACCTGAAGAGTTTCGACAATATTGCTGACGGTAAAAAAGAGGGTGGTCCTATCGCGATACTGGATATTCCCGAACGTTTCAGATGGTTAACTGCGGTTCGGAGTTCCGTTGTTCAGACTTCAAGACCCCATCCGGGAAAATCTAAAAACCTCGACGAGACATTTCATAAACTTTTTGAGGAGCTGGTTATGTGAGTTTTATGGTGTTTGTAATTGGCATACAGAATTAATGTTGGCTTTAATCAAAATTACCGTAGTTTAAAAACCGAAATTTCTGCCGATTTATCCGTAAGAAGTCCCACGTTTAATCCTCCCTGTACCAAACCAAACCGCAACCGGTCTCCTGCTTTCAGCTGATAAATATGGCTGATCTGCCCTTGTGTAAGAGTAATATTTACAGCAATGGTAACGCCATTCAGCGGAAATGGCAGCTGAAGATTTAGTAGATTTACTCCTCCAAATTGCCGGTAATCCAATAAAGATGTTGTGTATCCTGCTGTCTTGGTAATCGCAATTCCCGGTAAATTCGATAATAGTTCTGCAGAAATTCCCTGCCCAATTCTAAAACTGTAATTAATGTGATAAAAACCGTCAGATGGAGCAATGTATTCATTGTTGGAAACCTGATTGGTAGTGATTTCTGTATTAGCATTGATGGAATTTGCACTTAAAGGTATATAATAGAAATCGCTCGAAAAAAGGCTTAGATTTACGTTTATTAAAGAAAGATTACCTGAAAATTTTGCTGCGTATATACTGCTTGATGGTGTGTTTTCACTGGAAGGCATTTTGTTCCATATGCCCAACGTACTGTTCGGATGGGGGTAGTAAGCATCATATACAAAAAGACCGGTGGTTTTTACATCTTGCGTTTTCAGTTCATTGTCACCCGTATTTGTAATGGGACTTGTAACATAAACGATGGCTCCATTTTGTGCAGAACCATAAGCTGAAGCTTTTAATCTTAATGAATCTCCGGAAATCCTTGGTGGGATAACGCCATCAGGAAATTTAAGATCTGTTACCTTTTGGATGTGTAGTGTGGATTTAGGAGTTTCGATATTTATTCCCACTTGTGCATCTATAATGCAAAAAAACATTATAAATATTGCAGAAAGACAAACGTTTTTCATATTATTTAGCTTTAGTTTTTTGGTATGATAAAGTTAAAACAAAAGAAATATAAAAAACAACAAAAGTGGTATTTGTTTTTGGTATTTATATTTTTTTAGTGAAATTACGGTTGATGTGGTATTAAAAGATGTTTCTAAGAGTATATTTGATAAATTTAATCCATTGATTAAAACAGATCTTTAACTTAGTAAATAAAGATATATTTTATTGTTTGGTTTGAGAATCCATTATAATAGTTACGGGTCCGTCATTGATTAAAGAAACTTTCATATCGGCTCCGAAAATTCCGCTTTCTACTTTAAGGTGCGATTTTTTAAGTTCATTTTTAAAATAATCAAAAAGCGGAACCGCCTGATCTGGTTTTGCTGCTTTTATAAAAGAAGGACGGTTGCCTTTCTTGTAATCTGCAATCAGTGTAAACTGGCTTATGCATAAAATTTCTCCTTTTGTATCAAGCACGGAAAGATTAAGTTTTCCATCATCGTCTCCAAAAATTCTCAGATTCAGAATTTTTTGAACGAGCCAGTCAGCATCAGGGTTTTCATCATTTTCATCAATGCCAACGAGAAGCATCAGACCGCTATCTATTTTACCAACAATTTCTTCGTTAACTTTTACATTGGCTTCAGTTACTCTTTGTACAACAACTCTCATCTTAATTATATAAAGTTAAATTTTTGGTAGAAGCATCATAATTCCAGAAATATGTTTTTGGAGGAAGAGATGATCCGGAGGTTGGTTGTCCGCTCAGTAATATCCATGTGGCATTGTCTTTAGGACATACAATACTTATATTGTCTTTTACCTCAAGAGTGGTGTTGTTATCTGGGCAAATGTGAGGTGCATTTCTGTCATATACCTTAAAAGATGCGGGAGCGTCGGCTGTTCTTACTACAATTAAACCTCTTGTGCCGGCTTGCTGCTCGTTCACATAAATCCATCCTCCAACGAAGTTCAGATTGTTGTAGCCTGCAAGATTCAGATTTAAACTTACGTTAATAGGCGTCAATGGAAAACAGCTTACCGTGTCGTCTCGATTGCTGCATGAGTTTATATTTAAAAAGCTGAATGCCAATAAGATGAAAATTGATGCAATTGAAAAACTTTTTTTCATTTGAATATAAATTTTTATATATTTGTAAAACAATAACGATTAACAAGCAAAAACATTGTCCGACAAATGTCGGATAATTTTTTTATACTAAAATAAAATTTTAAAGATTATGGCAAGCTATGTAACAAAGGAAGGATTGGATAAAATGAAAGCAGAACTGGAGCAGTTGGAAACTATCGAAAGACCTAAAATTACCCAGCAGATTGCGGAAGCCAGAGATAAAGGTGACTTGTCTGAAAATGCTGAATATGATGCTGCAAAAGAAGCGCAGGGCATGCTGGAAATGAGAATTTCAAAATTGAAAGATATTATTTCTACTTCTAAAATTATTGATGAAAGCCAGCTGGATACCTCAAAGGTTTCGATTCTGACAACAGTAAAACTGAAAAATAACGATACAAAAAAGGAGCAGGTTTTTACTTTGGTTCCGGATAATGAAAGTGACCTGAAAAGCGGTAAAATTTCTGTAAATACTCCCATAGCCAAAGGACTTTTGGGTAAAGTAATCGGAGAAACAGCTGAAATTGTACTTCCTAACGGTAATAAATTGTCTTTTGAAATATTAGACATAACTTTGTAATACTATTTCAGAAAAAATGAGTTCAGTTTTTACTAAAATTATCAACGGTGAAATTCCGGCTTATAAAATTGCAGAAGATGAACATTTTATTGCTTTTTTGGATGTAATGCCTTTGGTAAAAGGTCATACTTTGGTAGTTCCTAAAAAAGAAGTGGATCTTATCTTTGATCTGGATTCAGAAGATTATAAAAATCTCTGGTCATTTGCCCAAAATGTAGCAAAAAAGGTTAAAAAGGCGATCCCGTGTGTAAGGGTAGGTGTTGCTGTCGTGGGTTTAGAAGTACCTCATGCACATATACATCTTGTACCACTGAATACTGTGGAGGATATGAATTTCAAAAACGAACGGCTAAAGTTATCAGCTGAAGAGTATTCTGAAATACAAGATTTAATAATTAATTCCTAATATCATAAAGGTCGTAAAAAAGAAATTTTTTACGACTTTCTTTAATAACATATTATAAAAATGAATCCAAACCAATGCTCTTTCTGTGGTAAAAAAAGAAATGAGGTGCAAATGCTTATTTCAGGACAGAACGGCTTTATTTGCGAAAACTGTATAGAACAGGCGCATGCTATTGTGAAAGATAATGTTTCCATGGGAGGTTATTCTCCGGCAGAAAGTATTGATGAGCTTAAAAAGCCAAAAGAAATAAAAGAATTTCTTGATTTGTATGTGATAGGACAGGATCAGGCAAAGAAGCAGCTTGCGATTGCGGTCTATAATCATTATAAGAGACTGCTTCATGCAAAAGAGGAAAACAGAGAAGTGGAACTGGAAAAGTCCAACATTATTATGATTGGAGAAACAGGAACGGGTAAGACGCTTTTGGCAAAAACTATTGCAAGAGAGCTAAATGTGCCGTTCTGTATCGTAGATGCTACCATTCTTACTGAGGCAGGATATGTGGGTGAAGATGTAGAAAGTATACTTTCCAGACTTTTGATGGTTGCAGATTATGATGTAGAGAAAGCTGAAAAAGGAATTGTATTTATTGATGAAATTGATAAAATTGCCAGAAAATCAGACAATCCGAGTATTACAAGAGATGTTTCTGGGGAAGGTGTGCAGCAGGGTTTACTAAAGCTCTTGGAAGGAAGTATTGTCAATGTCCCGCCGCAGGGAGGAAGAAAGCATCCTGATCAGAAATATATTCAGGTTAATACTCAGAATATTTTATTTATTGCAGGTGGTGCTTTTGACGGCATCAAAGAAATTATCGAAAGAAGAATGAATAAGCAGGCGATTGGTTTCAGTGCAGAAAAAATAAACAAGATTGATGAAGATGAGTATGTGTTAAGAAATCTTAATGCAGTTGATTTGCGTTCGTTTGGTTTGATTCCTGAGTTGCTCGGAAGATTCCCGATCATCACATATTTGGAAAAACTCACAAAAGAAACGATGATCAGGATTATGAAGGAACCAAAAAATTCTATTGTAAATCAATTTGTAGAATTATTTAAAATGGACGGTACAAAACTGGTATTCACTGATGAGGCAATAGAAACCATTGTAGAAGAAACCATAGAAAAAGGTCTTGGAGCAAGAGGCTTGAGAGGAACTACAGAGAAGGTTTTAGAAGACTATATGTTTACTGTAGGTGAACAGGATGAAATTGTATTAAATAAAGATAATATTCTGATTAATAAATAAATTTGGTTTTTTATTTAAAAAAAATCATATCTTTGCAGGGAATATTGTATAACACAAAAAAATAGATACAATGAGAAAAAATTTATTAACTATAGGTCTTTTAGCTGTTAGTTTTTCTGTTCAGGCGCAGAATAATGTTCTACTTCATGTTGACGCTACTGCAAAGATGTATGTAAGCAAGGGTACACTTGTATATAATGGTGGTGGACTTCAAGTAAAAAGTACAGGAAATATTGAAAACCGAGGGAACTTCATGGTTGTCGGAACAAGTTCTGACACTTTCCGTAACTTAGATTCTGCGGGTAATCCTGTGGTGAATGGTGCCGGAGGATGGTTTGTAAACAAGTTAAATGAAGAGAATTCATACAATTTGGTGAATCCAACGTGGGCAGATGCAACAACTACAACTCCGCCAACTCCTGTCTACACCTACGGACAATTATTTATTGATGGAATTCCTCAAACAAACATTACTGGTGTTGTTGACCAAGAATTTAGACAAGTTCAGCATGGTTCATACCAACAGATGGGATTTCCTTTTTATGACAAAACAATTTCCTCACTAAGTCAGACAAGTACAATTACGCCTCAGACAACTGCATTAGGTAAAGTATTTAATAATGCGAGGTATTCTGGTAATGAAGTGCTTTTTTGGAACAATACAAGTGTTGTTTCACAAAACTTACCAAACGGATTAAGCACAAGGCTGGGGGTAGATTTAGATCCATTTGCTTATTTTATCGTGGGAGCTACTGGTTTAAATGTGTCTACTCAGACTAGGACATTAGTCGGAAGACCTGTTGCGACGGTATCTGTTTCCGGAGTTCCAACTTTATCTAAACCTCTTACAGGTGCGGGAGCTAATGTTTCTTTTGGAACTAATGGTAATGCGACCAATCAATACAATGAAAAGTATAATACTTATCTTCAGGATACTTTTAGCGCATCGGCAGGTATATGGCAAGGTAATTTTGGTAGAAATTTTTACCAGTTCGGCAATCCATATATGACTAATTTGGATTTATCTCAAATTGCTTTGAATGAAACTAATGGGGACGGAAATTTTTTATCTAATATTTATGGTGTAAGATTAGAAGTTCAAGGAGTTCAATATTCTCCTAATACGGGAGGAGGTTCTTCATCATATAAATATATAACTTTTGACGCTGCTACAAAACAGCCAGTAGGTGATGTTCCTTATGCAATGGTTCGTCCAATGGGAACATTCGTAATTAAACTTAATAACAATCTTGGCTCTCCTGAATCCTTAAACTTTGCTAGTTTGCGAAGATTTAACTATCATATGAGGAGGTCTACAACACCTTATTCTGTAACTGCAGCAAAAAACAATACAACAGCAACAGTAAAGCAATTAGGTGTTATTGGTTTAGATGCGACTGGAAAAGAAATAGAGCGAACTTATTATGTAGTTTCTCCTAGTACTATTTCTGGGCACACTCAAAACCCAACAGTACAGGTTACTGCGGGTGGAAGCAGTTTTTTAGGAACTTTTGAAGAGGATCCTGTTAACGGAGGTTATGATACTAATAATTTCTCTTATTGGCTTTATGTAAATGAAGCGAATGAAACGAATTTCAAAGGAAAGAATATTAAGCTTGTAAATTATAATCCAAACGTAGTTTCTTTCAAGTTTGAAATTAGAGAAAATGCCGCTGAAATAGCAAATGGACAACATTTACTTTCATCCGGTGAAGGCTTTTATTATAAAAAAGACGGAACTACTACAATAAACCCGGCTGTGCAAGGAGCTGTAATTTCAACCCCACCTGGAAACTCTAACGGTGTTGAATATGATCTTTATTATGGTTTACCGACAGGAACATTAAGTACATCCGAAACTAGCAAGAAAAGCAAAACTTTAGTTATTTATAATCCTGATACTAACGGATATTTTGTTAGATTTGATTCCAACTGGAAAAAAGCGGATATTAATGTCTTTGATATGAGTGGTAAAATGCTTTTAAATAAAAAAGATATTGATGCAAGTAAGGATTATACTTTGGATTTACCTCAAGACATTAAGAATTCGTATATTGTAACAGTAACTTCTGAAAAAGGAGAAAAAGTTACCTCTAAAATTTTAAAATAAAGCACGTTATGATAAATAGAAAAAAAATTTTAGTACTAATAAGTTTTACGCTTTCAGTTATATGTTTTGGTGCGCCTCCTTGTCCTGGATGTACTGACCCGGGGACTGGAGGAGCAGGAGGTACAACTCCAGGAGCACCAGCTTCCCCAATTGATATGTATATTTATATATTAATAATTTTTGCTTTTATTGCAACTGGTTATTTTGCTAAAAAATATAAGGTTCAAAAAATATAAAATAATATTAAAATATTGTAAAGTCTCTGAATACTCAGAGACTTTTTTTATTTTTACAGTATGAAAAAAATCTTTTTATTATCAGGTTTTATTATGGCAGCTCTCGCCAAAGCACAGTTTTCTGTATATATTGAATCACAGCAAAATTTTAATGAAACTGAGGCTATCTTATATACTTTAAACGGTTCTAAGGATATTTTGATTACAAAAGAGAAAGTCAAAAATAACTCATGGCTTTTTAAATATCCTAAAAAGTATGTAGGAATGATGAAAGTTTATTTTCCGAACACCAATAATTCAGTCACATTTATTTCTGAGAATAAGGATGTAAATATAAAGATTGAAACGAAAGATACTAAGATTCAGAATATTCAATATAAAGATGAAGCGAACGAATTGATGAGCAATATACAGGAGTATTCACAAAAAAAAGAACTCATACTGCCTGCTTTAGTTCAGATTAAAGAATATTATAAAGATAATACTGAGTTTGGGACAGCTTTGATCAAAGAAATGGGAAAGCTTTCCGGAACTAATACCGCTATAGATCAGGCAAAACATCCTTTTATACATTATTATAATACCAATTACAATAAATTTTTGTCTAATGATATGACAAAAAAAGTAAGTCAGGAAGAGATCATTAATTTTATAGACAAGTCGGGTGATATGCTTGAGTCTTCGTCATTACTGCGACCTGTTCTTGTATCTTATTTGAATGTTGGTGGGAATAATAATATTAACCCATCCGTAGATCAGATGATCAATAAACTGAATGTTGAAACTCCAAGAGGTCAGACGGTTTTATCTGAACTGATTGATATCTTTGATGCTTATGATATGACTGAGTATAAAAACAAATATCTCAGTCTAGCTAAAAATTTGAAATGTACAATTAACGATCGTCTGGCTTCTACTATTAAATCTAATTCTGATACAGATCTGGGCGCTGTTTTTCCTAATTATACATTTCATTCACCTGTAAATACTAAATTAAAAACCATTGCAGATGTAAAAGCAGATAAAAAGGTAATTGTTTTTTGGTCATCTACCTGTTCTCATTGTGAAAATGAGCTGCCGCAGCTCCTTAAAGTTTATAAGGACTTACAGGCAAAAAAAGTAGAGATTATCGGTTTATCGTTAGATACGGATAAGAATTCTTATACCTCAAAAATTGCTGCATTTCCATGGATCAGTGATTCTGAATTAAGAGGTTGGAACAGTAGTGTTGCTGAAAAATATAATATTCATGCTACGCCTAGTTATTTTATTTTAGATGCTAACAATAAGATTATCAGTAAGCCCAATCATGTAGGAGATGTTTTGGAATATTTTAAGTTAAAATAATTTTGGAGAGTTGTAATTATTTTCTATATTTGCACCACCAAAACGGCGAGGTAGCTCAGTTGGTTAGAGCGCAGGATTCATAACCCTGAGGTCACGGGTTCAATTCCCGTCTTCGCTACAATAAAAAATCCGTATAATGTTTATAACATCATACGGATTTTTATTTTATTAAATTTATCAAATCCTGGGCTGGGATTGGGAATAGGAACAGATAATTCAATAATGCTGTCTTCTTCAAAAACATATATTCCCAATCTTTCTTTTCTAATAGTTTCTTTTTATTCATTATCTGTTAAGAAAAATATTCTTCATCTCTGATTTTCCATTTTTCTATATCTTCAATTGAAATCGCAGGCTCTACAATAATATATTTGTTGATATAGCGCCCCTCAAAAAAAGTTTTACCTCTTGGTTGTATCAGACTTTTTCTTAGAATTCTTTTTATTATACTTTGTTTATCGGGATCAGTAATATCTTCTTTCGAAAACTCATTTGTCATTTCTTCTGAGAAAGCCCTGATCATTTCATAGTATTCTGTGTATGGTTCCAATGGTTCATCAGGATCAAAATATCTACGAGTAGATTCATAATAAGAATAAAAAGGGCGAATGATATAATCTTCTCCAACTTCTAATAATTGAGGCATGAAGACATGCTGTTTTATTTTATGATGTTCATCAATATACTCTAATATGGCCTCATATAATTGAACGTATACTGGGAGGAGTTCAGGGGTAAGTTTCCCATCTAGGAATCTTATTATTTTATCAATATTGCCTTGTATATCAAGATGAGAATATAATGTACCAAATTCGCTACTCAACATTCTATCGAGTATTTCTGTTTTATTTAGTTCTTCAAAGTTTTTCATTTTATTTATAGCATATCTATTATTAATATTTTTTTATTTTTTAGTGACCAATGTATGTTAGCTGAATTTTTGTTGATTTTTTTCAAAATATCTTGTGCAATTTCTGCTTGTTCTTTTGATAATAATTCTATTGCGTTTTTTTTCGCTTTCATTACTAATGGATCCGAAAGTACTTCTGTAATCTTTACAGAGCTCTCATCAAAACCTCTAACAATCCAATCAGGTCCTCGTTCCATTACTTCCACTACTTCAACATATTGTCTTAATAAGGGGGTAGAGTCTACTATGTTTTTAGCCTCGTCTAACAAGCGTATGGATTTCGGCATAACATCTAATCTATTTTCAAACCATCTTTTCAAGGTCTTGTTTTCTATGGAATATATATCAAATAATTGTCCTTCGCTACCTCTAAAATTACGATCAAAAGTTAAATCATAATCTCCTCTGTATTTTTTAAGTTCTTCCGCAAACTCTATGTTGGTATGTGGTGAAAACTCATCCCAATTTCCAGGAAGCCTTTTACCGATTTTATCTAAAAACTCTATTTTTAGGGCATCTTTTACTTTTTGTATTTCTATTGCATCTTCAAAAGCTTTTCTAAGCAAAGATAATTCTTCAGGTGATAGTTTTTCTATTTCTTTGATCATTTTTATTTTTTGTATTTGCAACAAAAATTTTTCAAAGCTTAGTGTACCCTTTTGTATATATTGCCGGGCAAGTTGTATTAGCCGTGGTAGATTTTTAGGATTTATTCCTATATTTATTGTGAACAGATCTTTTTTAGTTCTATCTAATGATTCTTTTATTTCAACTTTGAGTTCTGTTTGTTTTACAGTGTTTTGTTGTATTTTGTATTCCAGGGCTTCAATTCTGACTAAATCTTCTTCCAATGCTTTTATTATCTTTTCCTTAGTTGTGACATCCAATTTTGCATTATCAAGTATTTTTCTGGTTTGAACAATATCTTTGGTTTCTTCAAAAGTTCTCCCCGCTTTTATCAATGTTTTTGATATTTTTGCAACTGCCGCAACATCTAAAACTGAACCTACAACTCCAATGATCACCCAAACAGCATTGGGTTCATCATCAGAGATATTTACTTTATAAGCGGCAAGTTGCGTGCGATAGGCCTCTATTTCTTCATAAGTTATATATGCGCCCAAAGCAAAGTTTCCTGCTGCTAATAATACCGCTACAGTTCCTGTACCAAAAGAAAGCAACCCTAGTGCAACAGCTAAAACACCTATTAATAATCCTTCTATAATATGTTTGGTACTTTCTTCATCTTCTTTATCACTTACAATTAAATCAAAAATGCTGTCTTTAGCTATACCTTGTTGTTCTTTTGATTTCTGAAGCAAACTTGCAAAGCCATAAATGGAAAGACCTTGGTTGGATTGTAATTTTGCAATGATTTTGGTTATATTTCCTTCTTGATCATTGATATAACTTTCTAGAAAACCGCGAAGCTCTTGTTTGCTTTCTACTTTAGCAAAGCCTTCTTTATTAAAGCCATTATCTTTCACGAGTGGAGTAGTTGAGGATAAATTTTCAATGGCTGCATTGCCTTCTGCTTTTTTGCTTCTGGCACGCTCTTCCATCTTCATTTTAAATTCTCTTTCTGCTGCAGATAATTTGTTGTCATAAAAGTGAGGAGTAGCTTTGTCAGATTCATCATAGCTTTCCTCAGCCCTAGAAGTTTTTATTTTTTCAAGTAAATTGATTAAGAAGGATCCTCAAGTAATTTCTTTTTTTGTTCAAAAAGAATATGTTTATACCTTATTAAAGAATCTTCTGCAATGTGAACAGTTTCTTTACGAAAAGCAATTTCGTAATCTTTAATCAGTTTTTTGAATGATTCTAATGTAAATCCATTTGCCTTGAGTGATGCTAGCAAATCCTGTAATTGTTTATCTAATGCATTTTGGAAATAGACTTTGTTAGGATCTTTTGGTTCGTAAAATGTGTTTTCGTGGCTATGTTTAAATTTAATATAATTTGTGTATTGTTTGTATAAATCTGATAACTCTGGTTTCGACAGTTGATTTTGTAGTTTTTCTCGAGTAGTTTTCTCTTTATTTCGAAGATTTCTGTTTTTAATATACTCTTTAAGTGACTCTTCAATAGTTTTTAAGTCGTTTGTTTCCTCTGTAACTTTATTTTTATAATCCGCAATTTCATCATCAGATAGTTGCTGTAATAAATCCAAAATGCGTATGTTTTGAATATAATCGACACTACTTGCTGCATTCCTGATAAATTGTTTTTTATCAGGCGATAGCGTTTCTGTTTCTTTTTCGATGCTATGTGTTTTTGCAGATATTGTATAATTTACAGATCCTCCCTTGTCAATTATATTTTTAACTTGTTCTTTTGTATAAGATGGTTTCCAAGTGAGCTTGCGAGTTATTCCCATTTTGTATTCTGCAAAACGATTTAGCTCCTCATCGGTTTGAATTATTTTACCATTGAATTTCTGATTTTTTGCGATTGTAATAGGATTAATAATGGTGTCTGAACCTTCACGATTATTGACTTTAGCTTTTTCTAATTGTGAAGATAAAATATTACTACTTTTTTTAGTCTTTTTCTCTTTTTCCTCATCTCCCGCTTTCCCCAACACCTCATCCATTTTCAACAACGTTTTCGCATCAAGAATTCCGGATGCCTTTACGCCATAATCCCGCTGAAAGTTCATCAGTTGCGATTTCGTTTCGCTCCAGAAAAGTGTTTCGTTTTTTTGGTTTTGTATCCAAGTTCGTTGAGGGCTTTATTGAGAGTCTGTACGTGCAATCCTTTGTTAGCAAATTGCAGTACAGATTGGTTTTTCTCTATTTTATTGAAAGCTCTGTTGTTAAACAAATCATGCGTGAGTTGGGTAACTTCATTTTTGGCGAGAGAGATGGTAGCATCCTGACTGCTGATTTCCTCATATTTTTTTTCTGCCTCTTCGTTATTGAGTTTTTGCGCTTCAGACCAGCTGGTTCTTGGCGCAAAGGTTTTATAATGTCTGCTCATATTTTTGTATGAATGAGTTGATGGTTAATGTTTTTCTACTGAATTTCTTACAAACGGACTTAAACGGGACTGATTTTTCCCGAAAGCTTTTTCGTTTTCTATCATTAAATAAGGGCTTATTAAAGAATAAGTAATAATGGTTTCGTTGAGATCATATAAAGCCATCGCAATATTTTTCATGATATTCCGGATATTTGCTCCCGTATAAGAATATTCCTTAGATAAATGAGCTAAAAGATCATCACTCTCAAAGGTTATGTTTTTAGGTAAATAATGTTCCCACAGCGATTTTCTGGTGTCTTCGGTTGGACGAATCACATTAATGGAAACATCTATACGTCGCTTAAAAGCATCATCCATATTGTTCTCGAAATTGGAAGCCAAGACTGTTAGACCGTCAAACTTTTCTATCCTTTGCAATAAATAAGAAACCTCCTGATTCGCATAACGGTCATGAGCATCTTTTACATCAGAACGTTTTCCGAACAAAGCATCGGCTTCGTCAAAAAACAGCATACAGTTTTTGCCCTGCAATCTGTTGAACAGCACTTCAAGATTTTTCTCTGTTTCACCAATGTATTTGCTAACGACCTGCGAGAGATCTACATGGTACATATCAATTCCGTAAGTATTGGCAAGAATTCCGGCGAGCATCGTTTTTCCTGTTCCCGGTGCGCCATAAAATAAGGCAATAAAACCTGGCTTGAAGCTGTGTTCATTGGTTTTAAAGAAACCGTTTTCCAATGCTCTTATGTAATGCCCGATAGGTTTTATCTGTTCTCTGATATTACTTTCGAGAATAATATCCTCCATTGTTAAATCAGATTGATAAAGTTTTCCGGGAAAGTAAGAACCGTGATCCAGCTGAGGTTTTTGACCCGACAAAAAATAATTTAAATAAGAAGAATCCAGTTCTATCTTTCCATGAATAAATTCTGTGGAAGTACGATTGTAAACAATGTCATTTTTTAATAATACACTACCGATAATGAGTTTTGTGCTATAATGTGACCACAGTGATAAATTTTTACCTGAAAGAAGAAAAAGCGCAGTCTGAAAAGTAGGTTTAAAACTACGGTTGGCTTTATTGTATTCGCCACCTGCTTCAATGGCAAAAGCATTGCTGCTTTCTTCTATCTGTACAAAAGTTTTTAATACCGAAGGATAATGAGCCGAAGCAATACCTAAAGCTAAAATCACTCTGTCAATATCCGAAAGATGATGTGTGCTGACAGTCATCGAGTAGGGTGATTCGTCATCTAATTCTGGTGTTTCAGGAATTTTATGATTCATCTCTGCTTCATCTTCCAAATAAAGTTCTTTGCAACGCATATCAATAAGCGATTCCAGCCATTTCATTTCTTGGTTTAAAGAATCATGATTCACTTCATTTTGTTGAAACAAATGATTGTTTTCTTCTTTTTTCAGATTCATTTTAGTTTTTATTGGTTCTTTTTGTTGCTGTTTTTCGGGTAAAGAAATAGGAGATTTCATAAGATTTTATTTGTGTTTAAGATTAAAATGAAAGCAGGAATGCCTGAAGAATTTTTCTTGAATTAGTTTCAACTTAGAAAGAAATCAAAACTTATTACCAGTTGATAAAAATAAACTGATCCTGCCACCGAAGTTTGACAAAACCAATTCCCCATCCCAGTTTTTCAAGGAGAATATCCTGTGTTTTTCGTTCTACGGTAAGAGTATAATCATGATCAATGAAAAGTTTTCCGGGACGTTGGAAAAATTCATTCTGTACTAATTCTACAGATGATTTTTTCATTGCACTCCAGTTATGCTGTACGCTTTCAATGACATTTTTAGCCTCTGCTTTATGTTTACTGGTGAGCTTAATGTGTCTGTTAATGCTTTGATGAAGCGGAATATTGCATAAAAACTTTTCAAAAGCCATATCATATTCCGGAGCATTGGTTTTTCCGGTTGCAATGTAATGAAGCAAATGTGCGCAGAGTTCAGGATTTAAAAGCTGATTGTTTTTTGAGTCATAAAGATCACAATGTTCAAATAAAGTTTTAAGAAACGGATGTATCAGAATAAGTCCTGCATTCTGAATATATTGCTCTGCATTCGATATTAAATCATCTTGATTCAGATATTCTTCGTTTTTATTTGAGTCATTCTGAATAGCTGTATTTTTCTGCTCTGCTTTTTCTGTTGAGACTGAAATGTTTTCAGAAATCTCTTTTCTGCTATTTTCAATACTTTCAAAAACCTCATCTTCTTCAATAAAAGGAAAGATCTTAACTATATTTTTCCAAACTTGCTGAGTTTCTTCTGAGGGTAAGACTGCTAATTTTTTTTCTGCTATTTGTTGTAAAAGATATTTTTTTAAATCATTATCTGGGATTAAAGATTCAGATAATACCTTCAAAACTATTTTCCAAACCAGATTTCTCTTGTTATTATCCAGCTTTGATATTAGCTGAACGATATCGCTTTCAAGATTTATTTTTAAATCTTTATCTTTTAAAATAATCAAACACAGCTGTGCAATCTGCTCATTTGAAAGCTGATTGATGATTCTGTTTCTCACATTTGTTCTTGAAAAAACAGGAATAATGCTTCTCTGAAAATTTTCAGCCAAAATAAGGCTTTCAAATACTTTGGGTTCTAAAAAAGAAACGTTTCTTTTTCCGGAATTCCACCAAGGCATTGATCCTGTGGTAAGAAAATAAATGAAAGCCTGAACAATTTTTTCTTTGTTTTCAACTAAATAAGCTTCAGAATTATTTTCTTTTTGCTGATCTGAATTTAAAATTGAATCTGTGATTGTAGACATTTCGTCTTTGAAAATCTGAGTAATTTTTTCTTTTAGCTCGGTATTCAGAGTACTTTTTTTGATATCCAGATTCAATTCTAACTTAGGAATCTGTAGGGTGGAATCAGCAAATCGATGTTCTAAAGCACTGATGGATTTTTCTATTTCCGGAAAAACATCAATAGACAGAAAGCTGGTAATATCATCTTTTATACTCAATGCTTTTTCCTTGTTATTGACTGAAATTTCGATAAAAACTTTCTGAATGATATGATCTTTCTTCACAATTAAATAGTTTTAGTTGACTGTAGATTATTTCCTGTCAAATTCTCCGCCCCAGAAACCGGCAGGACAAAGACTTAGTTTTGATCTTTGTTTGGCACTTAGTCTGCAACCACAGCCTCTCACAAAGCCGTCTTTTGGAGAATCTGCAACCTCCAGTGTATGAGGATTCATCCATTTAAGAGCGTTACAATTGTTTCCGTTTTTTAGTGGACAGGCATTACATATTTCTGTTCTCACGGCGAAAATATATTCTTCATCATGATTTGCCACGCCCAGTTTTGAGCGTAATTCGTTGAAATGACCACCAATGATTTCATTGCGCTTGCCAAAAAGTTTTTTAATGTTCATGAGATTATGTTTTAAAATTATGGGGTCAAAATTAGACGAACAAAAGACATTTTTACGAACGATGAAGCCTCTCTATTCTGTCTTTGCAGTAAAAGAGAAAATTATATCCTGATGACGGGGTTTATAAATAATTGATTGTTTTTATAAGAAGAAAATCTTAGAAATATTTTGTGATGAGATCGGTTTTCAATTTCAAAAGTAAATTAAAAAGGTATCGTTAATCCATGTTGGAATAAGACTAATTTTTAATAGTAAATTTTTGTTTTTTTGGAGCTTAAATTTCACTATACTTAGATTAAGAAAATTTTTAATGTGAAATATTATTTTATTTTAAATTTTAATTGTTTGAATTTCAAATAAATATGATTTTTATTTTTCTGGATTTATAAATATCTTAAAAATTGTATTTACTGCAAAGACAGGTTTGAGCCCTCAAAATATTTGTCTTTTGACGTCGTGTAATTGTATGTTTGCACCATAATAATTTAAGAACAGAAATTATGATTAATAAAGTATTAACAGTTTTAAAAGATCGACTGAATCTTCCAAATGGTTTACAGGATCAGGCAGGTGAAATTGCTGTTGTTGGCAACATCGCAAAACATGAAGACGATACCTCAAATCTTGACAACAAAGTGGTGATCACCCTGCTTAGTGTAGAGGAAGAATCTACCATGAAAAATACTCCGAGATATTTAAAATTTAATGAATCTGAGCATATCATGGAAAGGGAAAGCCAACCGGCGTATTTAAACTTATACGTGATGATTGCTGCTAACAAAAATATGTATGACGGTGCTTTGGTGAACATTTCAAAAGTCATTGAAATCTTTCAGGCCAACAATGTATTAAAATATAATGCTGTTAGTGATGAAGAGAGTGATTTCATTTTCAGAATCGAATTACACTCTGTTCCTTTCGATCAGTTAAGTTATATCTGGGGATTATTAGGTGGGAAAATTATGCCTTCTGTTTTGTATAAGATAAGTGTCGTTAAGATTGTAGCTAAACAAGAAAAAACTGACATCACATTAATTGATGAAATTAATACTGAGAGTAAAGTAATTAAACCAAAAGAATAGTGTAATTAAATAAAAAAACAAAAAACTAAAACCAAATTTAAACTTATAACCATGCCAAATCAAGCACCATCACACATCTCAGACGATTTTTATCCTGTTTATAACTACTCAGAAAATACCAATGAAAAGCTTAAAAACAAATTTATAGCAGATAGTTATAACGGAAATCTTATACAAGCTGCAAAAGGTCTTGATACCATTCAGAATGCTTACATTTTATATGCCGGTGAGATTGCTGCCTTAGAAGAACTCAAAAGTCTCGCAAGTGACGAAATTTCTAATAAATCTGCAAATCCTCTTGTACTTGCTGATCTTCTGGAACAGGCGATTGCAATAGCAGAAGAAATTAATGAAACTAATCTGAATGTCGTTCTTTCAGAAGCAATCTATGAATCTAAAGCTGTATTAGAAGCAATATATGACGGAACAATAGACGATTTCAATATGCCTGATTCAAATACAAATACTCCAGCCTTTAGTGAAGAATTTGACGCATTAAAAACAGCAATTATCAATTCTCAGAATCAAAAAAGAATTACGGGAAATAATAGATATACAAACTAAAGGATCCAATTCTTCTATAATCCTCAAACACAATCAATCATCAATTAATACTCGAGGTTTTACTTCGGGCAATAATGAACATTAACCTAAATTTTAAAAAATGAATTACAAAACTCCTGGAGTCTACATTGAGGAAATTACAAAATTTCCTCCTTCCGTAGCACAAGTAGAAACGGCTATCCCTGCTTTTATAGGATATACAGCAGATGGGCCAAGAAATAAGCCAACAAGAATCTCGTCTATGTTGGAATATGAAGCAATTTTTGGAAAAGCAAAAGAAGAAACTTTTGAAATTACTGACGCAGCAGACGCTGATGGAGTATTTGCCACCACTGCAGTAATGATTCCAAGTCAGTTCAAAATGTATTATGCGATGCAAATGTTTTTTGCAAATGGCGGTGGACCTTGTTATATCGTTTCCGTGGGAAGTTATAATGATACGATAGCTATAGGAAACTCTACAACTGTGGGAACCTTATCGTATGGTTTAGATCTGCTAAAAAAAGAAGATGAGCCAACGCTTATTGTTTTCCCTGATGCTGAAGCTTTAGAAGATGAAGCTTATGAATTGTACGGGTTAGCTTTAAGTCATGCAGAACTAATGAAAGACAGATTTGTCATCATGGATGTTTTTGGAGATGATTCAGTATCCGCTGCAGCCAACTTCAGAACCAATTTAGACAGTGGTGAAAAATTGAAGTATGGAGCTGCTTATTACCCAAAATTAGAAACTGTTTTAAATTATAGTTTTAAAAATACAGTTGAATTGAATGATAGTCCTGTAAATTTAAATGATTTAAAAACGTCAGATTCAGCTAAGTATAATAGAATTAAAAAAGCAATTGAATCTAAAAAAGTAGTATTGGCTCCGTCGTCTGCAATGGCAGGAATTTATGCAAGAGTAGACAGCACTTCCGGAGTATGGAAATCACCGGCTAATGTTGGGCTCAACTATGTAGTTGCACCTACCGTGAAAATATCTGATAAAGAACAGGAACTTCTTAACGTAAATCCGGGTACAGGAAAATCCATCAATGCTATTAGAAATTTCACAGGAAAAGGAAACTTAGTTTGGGGCGCAAGAACTCTGGACGGAAACAGCAACGAATGGAGATATATCTCGGTACGTCGTTTCTTCAGCATGGTGGAAGAATCTGTGAAAAAAGCTACAGAGCGTTTCATGTTTGAACCGAATACCAAGAATACGTGGGTACGTGTTCAGACAATGATCGAAAATTTCCTTAATCAGCAATGGCAGGATGGCGCATTGGCAGGAAGCAAGCCTGAAGACGCTTATTATGTGAGTGTTGATTTAGGTAAAACAATGTCTGCCGAACAAGTTTTAGAAGGAATCATGAATGTTGAAATCGGTATGGCTACAGTACGTCCGGCAGAATTTATTGTATTGAAATTCTCACACAAATTACAGGAAGCATAAAAAGTAAATTAATAACAATAAAATATAAAAAATTATGAGTACATATCCATTAGTAAAGTTTGCCTTTGAAGTAGATTGGGGTGGAACAAAAGTAGGATTTCAGGAAGTAAGTGGACTGAATGCTGAAGCAGCTTTAATTGAATACAGACACGGAGCAAGTCCTGATTTCAGCAAGATTAAAATGCCGGGACTGAAAACTTTCAGCAACATTACTTTAAAAAGAGGAACTTTCAAAAATGATAATGAATATCTTGAATGGTTTCAGACGATTCAGATGAATACGGTAGAAAGAAGATCGATTACGATTTCTCTTTTAGACGAAAACGGAGAGCCTGCGGTAACATGGAAGGTAAAAAATGCTTTCCCGCTTAAATTGAATTCAACAGATTTGAAAGCTGAAGGAAACGAGGTGGCTATTGAAACCTTAGAAATTGCACACGAAGGACTAACTATTGAAAATAACTAAATATTAACTTTAAATTTTTAACAAAATGAATTACAAAACACCAGGAGTCTACGTAGAGGAAATTGCAAAATTCCCGCCATCAGTAGCACAAGTAGAAACGGCTATCCCTGCTTTTATCGGATATACAGAAAAGGGACCAAAAAATGAACCAACAAGAATTTCTTCGATGTTGGAATACGAAGCAATCTTCGGAATGGCAAAAGAAGAAACTTTTGAAATTACTGACACAGCAGACAGCAATGGAGTATTTACTACTACTGCAACAGTCACTCCAAGTCAATTCAAAATGTATTATGCGATGCAAATGTACTTTGCGAATGGTGGAGGAGCTTGCTATATTGTCTCGGTAAACACATTTCAGGATGAAGATGATGAGGACAATTTAGTGGTACAAACAGAACTGGAAGCGGGTCTGAAGTTATTGGAAAAAGAAGACGAGCCAACGCTTATTGTTTTCCCGGATGCTGAAGCTTTATCGAGCCAAGCATATAAATTGTACGAGAAAGCTTTGGATCAGGCAGAATTAATGAAAGACAGATTTGTCATTATGGATGTTGTTGGAGAAGTTACTGAATTTAAAGGAGATGCGGGTCCAGGTGTAGGACCGAGCGGTAAAAGACTGAAATATGGAGCTGCTTATTATCCAAAACTGGAAACCGTTCTAAGCTATAATTATGATGTTGTTAAAACAGGTCTCAATACTACTTTGGATTTAAAATCATTAAAAACCTCAGATTCTGCTAAATACAATAGAATTAAAAATGCAATCGAATCTAAAAAAGTGGTAATGGCTCCATCATCTGCAATGGCAGGAGTTTATGCAAAAGTTGACAGCACTTCCGGAGTATGGAAAGCACCGGCTAATGTTGGACTTAATTATGTAGTTGCACCAACCGTAAAAGTGTCTCATGAAGAGCAAATGAGTCTTAACGTAAATCCAGACACAGGAAAATCGATTAATGCAATCAGATCTTTCACAGGAAAAGGAACTTTGGTATGGGGCGCAAGAACACTTGACGGAAACAGCAACGAATGGAGATATATTTCGGTACGTCGTTTCTTCAACATGGTAGAAGAATCTGTGAAAAAAGCAACAGAACGTTTCGTTTTTGAACCGAATACTGCGAATACCTGGATTCGTGTTCAGACAATGATCGAAAATTTCCTGAATCAGCAATGGCAGGATGGCGCATTGGCAGGAAGCAAACCGGAAGAAGCGTATTATGTAAGTGTTGGTTTGAATAAAACAATGTCTGCACAGGATATTTTAGAAGGAAATATGGTGATTGAAATCGGTATGGCTGCAGTACGTCCGGCAGAATTTATTGTGCTTCGTTTTTCGCACAAATTACAGGAAGCATAAAAATTAATTAATAAAAATAAAATATAAAATTATGAGTACATATCCATTAGTAAAGTTTGCCTTTGAAGTAGATTGGGGCGGAACAAAAGTAGGATTTCAGGAAGTAAGCGGATTAAATGCTGAAGCAGCTTTAATTGAATACAGACACGGAGCAAGTCCTGATTTCAGTAAAATCAAAATGCCGGGACTGAAGACTTTCAGCAACATTACTTTAAAGAGAGGAACTTTTAAAAGTGATAATGAATATTTCGAGTGGTTCCAGACGATTCAGATGAATACGGTAGAAAGAAGATCGATTACGATTTCTCTTTTAGACGAAAACGGAGAGCCTGCGGTAACATGGAAAGTGAAAAATGCTTTCCCGCTTAAATTGAATTCAACCGATTTGAAGGCTGAAGGGAACGAGGTGGCTATTGAAACCTTAGAAATTGCACACGAAGGATTAACTATTGAAAATAACTAATCATGGCAGTTTTATATCCTCCCACCAGTTTCTCTTTCATTGTTAACGGGATCTCGACAACAGAGGGTATTGACTCCAGATTTCAGTCTATATCTGGGTTATCTACAGAAATCGGAACTGAAGAATATGCCGAAGGAGGCGAAAACAGATTTACTCATCAGCTTCCTTTAAGACCAAGATACCCCAATTTAGTTCTTAAACGCGGATTGATCGTAAGTTCAGGATTGATAAGCTGGTGTAGAAACGCCATGGAAAACTTCGAGTTTGAGCCGAGAGATTTGATCGTTTCTCTTTCAGGAGGTCTTCAGTCTACTGCACCTTTAATGGTCTGGAATGTAGTCGGGGCATATCCTGTAAGATGGGAAGTATCAGAATTCAACGCCGAAGAAAGCAAACTTGCTATTGAAACAATAGAGCTGAAATACAGATATTTCACAATACCTTCATCGTTAGCAAGCTTAGGCTTGTAATTTCTAAATCATATCTAAGCACATATTAGTGTATTAGTTTTCTGATAACATTCAGCAAAAATAATTTTTCATAAAGAATAACAGATTGGTCTATCACAAGACTGAACGCACTTTTTATGTGCTTAGATTTTTATAAATAAATACGTTAAATAATTGGTTTTAAGTTTTTTACGTATAAAGAATAATTAAAAATAAACGAAATGCCAATAGAAATAAAAGAACTTCACATTAAGATAAATGTGGACGAAAAAGCAACAGCAACGACAACTGCCACATCGGTAGATGAAGGAAAAATCATGCAGGCAATCACTGAAAGCGTAGAACAGGTAGTACATATTGATAAACGTAAAAAAGAAAGGTAATGGAGAAATTAACGATAGATACATATGAAAATAATAGTTTTTCATCTATGATTCAATCTGCTGCTTTTGTAGCTGCAATTAACCCAACGAGTTTTTCGATCACTTATAAGACATTCCAAAACACCGATCAAGCTGCAGGTTCACCAAATACAAATGTGAAATACGAAAAATCACTTGCTCCCAGCTTACAGACAGAATTTTTATTTGACGCTACAGGAGTAACAGACATTAATTCTGGAAATACGCTGCTAAATAAAGTCAATAAGCTAAAAAAAATAGCTAAAACTTCAAATGGCGGAAATACAGTAACAGCGCAGATTAAAAAATTTTATGAAGCGACTGGTGAATTCGTAGGTCCATTACATAAACCTCGCAATGTAGTTGTTCGATGGGGTTCAAGTTTACCTCCTGGTTCAAGTTCTAAATCTGCTTTTGAATTTAAAGGTATACTTACTGATTTAACAATCGAATATAAATTATTTGATAGCGAAGGAAAACCTTTAAGAGCAATAGCAAAGGCGACATTTAGCGAGTCAATCAGTCCGGAATTAATGGAAAAACTTGTTAAGAAAGAATCTCCAGATGTCACACACAGAAGAATAGTACAAGATGGAGATACTTTACCCTTAATGACCAAGAGAATTTATGGGGACTCTAAATATTATTTGGAAGTAGCTAAATTAAACAATCTTATCAACTTCAGAGATCTGAAACCAGCAGCTGAACTATATTTTCCACCTATAGAAAAAACATTAACATGAACAATAGTGGGTACATAAAAACAGCAAGGAACCCAGACTTAATAACCTTTAAAGTAATTTCTGGGGACACACAATTGCCCGAAAAATACGGTGTAAAAAGCATTGTAGTGGAAAGAGAAGTCAACAGAATTCCTTATGCCCGCATTGTTATTTTGGATGGAAGCGCACCGGAGCAGGATTTTAAACTAAGTAATGAAGAACTGCTGATTCCCGGAAAAGAAATTGAAATCACAGCCGGTTATCATTCTGAAGAGGAAACTATTTTTAAAGGAGTGGTTGTAAACCACAATATAAAAGTGAGAAATGGCTCTTCTTACCTCATCATAGAATGCAGAGATAAGGCGGTGAAAATGACTTTGGGCAGAAAAAGCAAGTATTTCTACGACAGTAAAGACAGCGATATTATTGAGGAACTGATTGGTAATAACGGACTGACTGCCGATGTTGAAGCGACTTCAAATTCACATAAAGAATTGGTGCAGTACCAATCTTCTGATTGGGATTTTATGCTTACAAGAGCACAGTCAAATGGGAAACTTTGCTTTACAGAAGACGGAACGATTATAATTGCGAAGCCGGATTTTAGCAAAAAAGAAGTAGAAACGGTTGTTTACGGATCATCAATCCATGAGTTTGATGGAGAAATAGATGCAAGAGATCAGTTCAAAAAAATTACAGCCAAAACCTGGAGCTATACCGATCAGGAACTTACTGAAGTGGAAGCTCAGGATCCGGCGGTAAAACTTAACGGGAATCTTTCATCGGATGATCTGGCAAAAGTTTTCGGAATTGAAGATCTGCAATTGAAGCACGGCGGAAATCTTACGCAAAACGAACTTCAGGATTGGAGTGATGCCAAAGCAATTTTCCAGCAATTGGCAAAAACCAGAGGAAGAGTAAAATTTCAGGGAATTCCTGCGGTAAAACCGGGTGTTACATTAACGCTTCAGGGAGTAGGAAACCGTTTTAACGGAAAAATATACGTAACAGGAGTTCGTCATGAGATTGCTGATGGAAACTGGCTGGTTGATGCACAATTCGGGCTTTCTCCGACCTGGTTTTCAGAAACGTATGATGTAAGCGAAATGCCGGGTTCAGGAATTATTCCGTCGATCAGCGGTTTGCATATCGGAAAAGTTTCTCAATTGGAATCTGATCCGGATGGAGAAGACAGAATTTTGGTACAGATCCCGATTATCAATAATGAAGAGGAAGGAATCTGGGCGAGAGTAGCTACACTTGATGCAGGAGAAAACAGAGGATCATTCTTCAGACCTGAAATTGGCGATGAGGTAATTATCGGATTTATTAATGATGATCCCAATGATGCAGTGGTTCTGGGAATGCTGAACAGCAGTGCAAAACCGGCTCCGATTGTAGCTTCAGACGACAACCATGAAAAAGGATTTGTTACCAGAAGCGAAATGAAAATGATCTTCAATGACGATAAAATTTCTTACACCCTTGAAACTCCAAAAGGCAAAAAACTGATTGTAAATGAAGATGAAGATGTCATCAAAATAGAAGATGAACATTCTAACATTCTTACGCTCAATAAAGACGGAATCAGTATGGAAAGCGGAAAAGACATTAAAATTAAAGCAAAAGGAGATATTACGATGGAAGGAAAGAATATTAATGTAAAAGCATCGGCACAGTTCAAAGCAGAAGGAAGTTCAGGTTCCGAGCTTAAATCCGGAGCAGTAACCGTCGTAAAAGGTTCTCAGGTAAAAATCAATTAATCATGAAACCGGCAGCAAGAATTACAGATATGCATACCTGTCCGATGGTAACGGGAACTACGCCACACGTTGGCGGACCCATCATTCCGGCAGGAGAACCCACCGTATTAATCGGAGGAAAACCCGCAGCAAGAGTAGGAGATAAAGCAATATGCACTGGTCCGCCGGATACTATTGCAGCAGGATCTTCAAGTGTAATGATCGGCGGAAAACCAGCCGCAAGAATGGGAGATTCTACAGCGCATGGAGGTGTAATTACCGCAGGTGAAGCTACTGTTTTAATAGGCGGATAATTTTTAAATAAAATTAATATCAGCAAAAAAACGGTCACACTGAGTCTGCGTTACCGATGCAGGATGCTTCCAATAAATATATACAATAATGTATGAAATCGCCACGATTGATGTTCAGACAAAATTCTCCAGAAAATCAGCGATTGCATATCACTAAAAACAATTGATACCTATATGAAAATAAATACAGATTTTTTAGGAACAGGCTGGAGTTTTCCGCCTGAGTTTAATGAGACCGAAGGAAAGCTGATCATGACGACAGATGTGGAAGACATCAACAACAGTCTGATCATTTTACTTTCAACACGTCCCGGAGAACGTGTGATGTTTCCCGACTACGGATGTGATCTGCAGGAAATGCTTTTTAAACCTTTGAATTTAACGCTCATTACCCAGATGAAAGGAATTATCGAGCGTGCCATTTTATACCACGAACCAAGAATAAATATTTTAAGTATTGATATAGATTCTCAGGAAGAACTGGAGGGAGAAGTGTTGATAAAAATAGATTACGAAGTAAGGAATACCAATACAAGAAGCAATATTGTTTTCCCTTTCTATAAAGGTGAAGCTACTGAAATATAAATAATTACGGGATGTCTGTAACCATTTTGAATACACCAAAACATTACATTAAGTATTGCATCTGACCATAGAAAATTAAATATAAACAAATGAAAAAAACAGATACATTTTCACATTATCGTGAAGGAAAATCACAAATGCAGCGCTTTTTAGCAGAATTAGACCCCGGCAATCTCGAATTGCACGATTTCGATTTGTTTGATTGGCTGTTATTCGCAAACAACTTTGCAAAACATGTAAATTTTTTTGACAAAGATGATGCTGCAACGCCACAGGGAAATTGGGGAAATTTCTTCTTTGGTGATGATGCCAATGCAATTCCGCGCAGAGAAAGCGTAGAGTACAAAAGCATGAAGAAACAGGTTACAGATCTTATTTCCCAGTTTGAACAAGACAGTAACTTGACGCCCCACCTTACCTTATTTGTCTGTTTCCTGAAATTATTGGATTTCTCAAAAAATGCTTTTAATAATTTAACGAAAAGACATCTGGATTTTTACTACAACGAAATCCTTCAGATCGAAAAAAACGATGCCAAAGAAGATAAAGTCTATGTCATTTTTGAATTAGCCAAAAAAGCAATTCAGGAAAGAATTCCTGAAGGAACACTTTTAGACGGTGATAAAGATGCCAACGGAAAAAAGCGTGTTTACAAAACCGGAAAAGAACTCATCGCCAATCAGGCAAAAGTAGTTGAGATTAAAAGTTTTTTAAATGATGCAGAAAAAAAAGAGCTGAAAATAGCTCCTGTAGCCAATTCTGCTGACGGACTGGGTGAAAAACTGCCGGAGGAAAGCAATTATTGGTGGCCTTTCGGTTATAATTCTGATGAAACACTTCCCGATAAATCTATTTTTAAAGAGCTTCCGAAAGCAAAATTAGGTTTCTCAATAGCATCATCATTATTCGATTTAAAAGAAGGCGACAGAACGGTAAACATTACCATTAATTTCCAAAATAAGTTTACCCAAAAACTGAAAGACCTTACAGATGAGGATATTAAGGACTCGATTAAAGTACTTTGCAGCGGTGAAAAAGAATGGTTATCTGGTGTAGAAGAATTTAAATGCGTAAGGCTTGATGAAAATGGCAGAGCAGTATCAACACCAGTACAACAACCGGTTTCGTTGTCATTGTCATTTGTATTGCCTAGAAATTTCCCTGCTGTTGTCAATTACAATAAAAAGGTATTATTAGAAAATTTTCAAACCAGCTTACCGATTATACGGTTTATAATTGATGGTAAAAATGACTATAATGTCTATCAGGCACTTGCGGAAAATGACATCAAAAACATAGCAATATCGGTTGATGTAAAAGGAATAAAATCTCTTCAGATTGAAAATGATAACGGTGAATTAAATGCAGAAAAACCTTATTATCCGTTTACTGCACAGCCAATTAAAGGATCTAATTTCTATATCAAATGTCCTGAAATGTTTTCTAAAAAATGGAAAAAAGCAGACATTACCATCAATTGGAAAAATACGCCGGATTCTATAAAAGATTTGTATAATGGATATATCATTCAGCCTAATCAAAACATCAGTTTAAGTGCTTTTGGAAGTTTAGAAAACCCATCTATTGTAACTTCAGATGCATATTTTAAAGCAAATACTGCGTTATTAGAAGAGGAAATATGGTATCCTAAAGCGCAGGATATTAATTTATTCAGTAAAGGAAAAGATGGTTACAAAACCCAGTTTTCCATTAGCAGCAATGAGTCGGGAACGAGCGAAGCGATCCGTTTAACACTGAATCAGTCTTCATTACAGGATGTTTATCCAAAATTGTATACACTGGCTTTATCAACTGGTTCAGAAAAAAATAAACTTATTCCTAACGAACCTTATATTCCTTTTGCTGAAGATATAGAGCTGAATTACAGCGCACAGGAAACTGCTTATTCTTATTTAAGGAAAGATGCAGACGGTGCGGCTTCAAAAAATGACGGAGTACAAATATACCATGAAGATGTTTTCGGACAATACGAAAAAGAAGTAGATACAAAAAGCATTGTACCTGTACATCAGGACGGAGGCGAATTGTACATCGGTCTGGATGCAATGCCTCAAATGACGGTTTCGCTTTTGGTTCAGATGTTGGAAGGAAGTGAAAATCCTTTGGCAAAAACATTTTCGGAAAAAGAATATATAGAATGGAGCATTCTTTCCGGCAATACTTGGATTGATCTTTCTAAATCTATGCTGCAAAACGACACACGAAAATTTCTGGAATCCGGTATTGTTAAGTTTAAAATTCCTAAAGATATCAACATCAATCATACAAGATTTACGGATAAACTGGTGTGGATAAGAGCAAAATCAAGAAGAAGTTATGATGCGGTCTGCAAAATTCAGGGAATTTATACTCAGGCTGTTTTGGCAACATTCCAGAATCAGGATAATGATCTTTCTCATTTGAATAACGGTCTGGAAGCCAATACGATTTCTAAACTGATTACGAGAGTTCCGCAGGTAAAATCGGTCAGTCAGCCTTACAATTCATTCGATGGAAAATACAAAGAAACGGATGCTGAGTTTTACAGAAGAGTAAGCGAAAGATTGAGACATAAAAACAGAGCCATCACACAATGGGATTACGAACATCTGGTTTTGCAGGAATTTCCGGAAGTCTTTAAGGTAAAATGTTTAAATCATACTTCTGAAAAATCATACATGGCTCCGGGACACGTCACTTTGATGGTGGTTCCGAATCTTAAAAATAAAAATGCTTTTGATATTTATCAGCCAAGAGTAAGCAGAGCCACCCTGAATAAAATTGAAAACTACGTGAATCAACTGAATACAATGCACGTAAAAGCTCAGGTTATCAACCCGAATTACAAAGAAGCAAAAGTAGAAACAAAGGTGAAATTCTTTGAGCAGTATGATGAGACATTTTATATCAGACAGCTGGACGAAGATATTAAAAAATACATTTCACCGTGGGCTTTTACAGATACTAAAGATATTGATTTTAATATCAAATTAAATGTAAATCAGTTGATTAACTATCTGGAGCAGCTGTATTACGTAGATTATATTGATGGCATCAAGATCCTGGTGAATGATGTTTTACAGAGACAGTCGCTTATTGAAGTAGATCCGAAATCTATTCTGGTGTCTGCCAAACAACACAGTGTTACCATTGCAGATCATGTATGTATTTAATAATAAAAAGAAGAAAATATAATTATGTCAGAAAATAAGCACATTAGCATACCCAAAAAGGTAGAAACGGAAGATCAGAACGATTTTCATTTTCTACGCAGAACAGGTGTTGAATACATAGAAAAGTTAGGCGGAAAATTATGGACCGATTATAATTCTCATGATCCCGGTATCACCACTCTGGAAGTTCTGAGCTACGCCATTACAGATCTCGGAATGAGAATGAATCTGAATATGGAAGATATTTTGGCATCGAAAGATGATAAAAAAGATATTCATACACAGTTTCTGAAGGCAACAGAGATTTTACCTTCAAGACCTTTAACTGAGCTGGATTACAGAAAACTGTTCATAGACATCAGTTTCAATTCCGGTCACAAAAGACCCATCCGTAATTGCTGGCTGGTTCCTAAAACCGAAAAACTGTATGTTGACTGCAAAACAGGAACACTTGATTTTAAACCAATCGGAGAAAAAACAAGAGATTTTACTGTAAAAGGATTGTACGATCTGTATGTAGATTATGCAGAAGATATTGATGCTGAACACAGCGAATGCGATAAATCTTCAACCAGAGTAAAAATTCTGGAACGTTATCATTCCAATAGAAGTCTCTGCGAAGATTTGGTAGATATTAAAGAAATTGAAACCCAAAAAGTTGCCGTTTGCGCGCGCATCGGATTGGTAAATAAAGCAGATGAAGAACTGGTACACGCCAAAGTAATCAGAACAATCAATCATTATCTGGCTCCGGAAGTTCATTTTTATTCGCTGAAACAAATGCTGGATAAAGGTCTTTCTACAGATCAGATTTTTGAAGGTCCGCTTCTGGATAACGGTTTTATTGATGATGAAGAACTTAGAAACAGTCAGTTGAGAAGAGAAGTTCGTCTTTCGGACCTGATCAGCGAAATCATGAAGGTTGATGGTGTGAAAGAAATTCATGAAATTTCTATTGCAGGCTGCGACAGCGTGGTAAAGCAAAACAATGATTGGCTGATCTGTATCGAAAAAGGCAAAAAGCCGGAACTGTGCGAATTGAGTTCTTTCAGTTACAGTAAAGGTGCGCTTCCGTTAAATATCAATGAAAAAAAGGTTCAGAATTATTTAGAAACACTTAGAAAAGAAGAGCAGGTGTTGAGAGAAGATGCGAGACAGAATAAAGAATTGATTCTGCCACAGGGAACTTCTTACGACATCGGAAACTATGCTACTATTTTAAATGAATTTCCGGATACTTACGGAGTAGGAATTTCCGGAATCATAGGAAATCCAACCCCTGAAAGAGAAGCACTGGCGAAACAAATGAAAGGATATTTGTTGTTTTTTGATCAGATTCTTGCGAGTTATTTTAAACATCTGGAAAAAGTAAAAGAAGTATTAAGCATTCACGGAGATTTAAAAAGAACGTATTTCACGCAGACTCTTAAAAATATTAAAGGTTTTGATGAATTGGTTTCAAATTATGATGCAGATGACGATAAGCTTACAGATTCATTGTACGAGGAGCTCGATAACAGTGTAGAACGACGAAATGAAGTCTTAGATCACCTGATTTCACGTTTTGCCGAAACTTTCAGTGATTATACGTTCCTGATGAAATCTTTGTACGGCAAATCTGCAGATGAAATCGTTTTAAGCAATAAAGAAAACTTTTTAAGCGAATACAAATCATTAAGTAAAGACAGAGGAATTGGCTACAATTATACATTAGATGATGTAGGAAATCTCTGGAATACCAAAAATATTTCGGGAGTACAAAAAAGAATAGCGCGTTTACTTGGACTTAAAAATTATACGCAGCGAAACTTATTTCAAACTCCTATTGTGATTATCGAAACACAGGGAACTGACGGTAAACCAATCTACAGTTGGAAAATAAAAGACGCAGCTGGTAATATTACTTTATCATCTGTCAATACATATAAAATAGAATATGCCGCCACCAAAAATCTGCACGAAGCGATTTATCAGACCATACAAATTGATCAGGAAGATCTGGATAATGCATTAGAGAAGCTGGAAGAAGCTCAGCCAACGTATGATTTGATAGGTAATATTCAGATTCGCTTTTCGTCGGGAGGCAATTATTATGTTGAAATTGTAGATGATCCCGAAACTAAAAAAGTAATTGCTACCCATAAAAAAACCACTCCTTATTCTTCGCTTGACGAACTGAAAGATGGAATCATTAAAACAGTAAATTATTTTAAATATGATTTTACAGAGGAAGGAATTTTCCTTGTAGAACATTTACTGCTGAAACCTACATTTAAAGATTATAAACTTATTGGAGGTATTGGTTGTATGTCTATAAATGAAACATTTAAAATCTTTCAGAATATGGAAGGTATCGGTTATATGACGGTAGGAAACACGTTTGAAGTATTTTCTCCTGAAGATGATGAAGAGATTCCTGCTACACCTGTTAAATATGCTGATGCGCTGATGTCTTCGTGCGAAGAAGACTGCGAAGATGATGTTTTTGATCCTTATTCTTACCGTGTAAGTGTTGTTCTTCCTGGCTTTGCGTATCGTTTTCAGGATCCTGATTTCAGACGTTATGCTGAAACAGTAATCAGACAGGAAATTCCGGCTCATATTTTAGCAAAAATTTGCTGGGTAGGAGACAGAATGAGCGATAAACAGACTGCTCAGAACGATTTGGCGGGATTTGAATCTGCCTTTAAAAAATATCTTTCAGATAAAGCTAAAAATAATCTGGAAAACTTAGGCAACAGCACTTTTAAATTACTTGAAGAACTTTCCCATTTAAATAATATTTACCGACCGGGAAGGCTTTTAGACTGTGATATCGAAGATAACGACAGCTTGGACGGAAAAATAATTTTAGGACAATCAAACATATAAAATTGAAAAACAATGAATGCTAAATTAGACAATATAACAACCCAATATAGAAAGTTTAACGAAAACCAGGTGTTAACGGAAGGGCAGTTAAACGAATTCATCGACTATTTTGAAGATCAGGACAGGCTCTCCAGAACCCGCTTAAGCGGAGTAGGAATTGTATGCGGCTTTAAATCTGTATTCTTCGATGAAGCCATGAGCAAGAATGATGATGTTATCAGAGAAATATTCAAAGGAAAAAAAACAGAACTTGAAGATTATCTTGATACCATTGTAATCACACAGGGAGCAGGTGTAACCACAGACGGAGATTTAATAACGTTACGCAGAAAAATTGAAAAAACTGTAGCCAATCCAGATAAAAAAATAATTGAAACGCTCATCGATTTTGATGCCAATGCTTACAGATATTACAGAACTTATGAAAGTGATGTACAATACCCGCATTTTGATAATGACACAAAACAAATTCCTCTTTTAGAGATTATTACACAGCAGGATTATGACCTGTTGGAATCTCAAAAGGCAAAGGATAATTTTAAAGAGGTAAAAGGTATTGAAAAATTAAGCGATAAAATCGTTATTCTTTACTTGGAATCTTATTCTAATAAAGAATCGGCTTGTGAAGATGCAAATTGTGATAATGCAGGAGCGGAGCAGGTGTCTAATCTTAGAGTGCTGTTGGCAGGTTCGCAAGATGTTGAAGGTCTTTTAAGTACAATAGATACAAAAGATTCTCTTTACCAACTTCGCAATAAGTATGAAAAACTTTATGACAGTCTTCCACAAATAGAAGCAAAAAGAGTGATTTTGGATTCTTCTATCACAACACCGTCACAATTGAAGACAAGATTTTATGATTCGATCAATACTGTTCCTGCCCTAACAGCTGGTTTTGATAGTATTTTTAAAACTTTTTATTCCAAGGATTCTTCAGTAAGTACAAAAATAAACTCATTATTATTAAGTTCTGCTTTCAGTCTGAGTGATTATCAGTACCGATATGATTTGTTTAAAGATTTAATTGATACCTATAATGAGATCAAAGGATTGTTATTGCATCTGGATGCAGAATGTTGCCCAAGTATCAATTCTTTCCCTAAACATTTGCTGTTGGGAGCTTTAGGAAATACATTGGAATTGGGAGAAAAAGCTGATTTCCGTCACAGTTTTTATCATTCACCGGTAACTACAGGTGATGATGAAAATTATGAAAGAGTCATTATGCTTATTAAGCGTTTTATTGAGAAAGTCAATAAGTTTAAATCTCACAACGGACCGGTGAAAATCACGCCTTCTAATTTGTATGTAAGATTAGGTAACAAAGCGGTACCTTATTATTACAACGTAGATCAGCCTTTATTGGCGCAATGGAATTTTGAAAAAACAAAAACAGACCGAGAAACTTACAATCTAAGTTATCATACCGCTAATTTAGCAACAGACGACTATGTTCAGAATCCGCTGAATTATAATATTGATAATTACGATTTCTACAGGATTGAAGGACACTTAGGATTGCCTTATGAAACTGCGGTACAAAACATCAATGATCTGAAAGTAAAATACGGATTGCCTTTTGATGTCGGTGTATTGCTTTTGAATAAAGGTGAAAAAAGAAATGATGATTTACCTTCCGAACCGAGAAAATTGTCAATAGAAGATCTCAGAAAGCAGTTGGTTTCGATTTCTGATGACATCAGCAAGGAAAGAGGAGATTATAAAAGCACTTTATTTAATTTATCTAAATTAGACAGTGATCTAAAATTATTGAATAAAGCTGCATTCACAGCTCCCGGATCAGATAAGGAAGTTGTTGTTGTGAAAGAAGATCCGAAGAAAGAGGAGATTTCAACAGAACTTTTAAGTGATTTCTTAGAGCGTAAATCAGGTTTAGAGCATTTGGCAGGCGTAGAACGTGGCGGATTATTTTTATTAATTGCAGAATCAGAAGCAAACAATCAGGTTCTTGCAGATTTTTCATTGCCTTATTTGTGCTGTTCGAAAAAAGACCCTGTATTTTTGGTTTTACCGGCAAGTCAGCTTTGTCAGAATGATGCTCCGATTGCTATGACCATTGTTCCGTTAGACGGTCAGGTGAAAGCATTTGTAAATGGTTCTACACCAATAAATGCTATCACTCAATCAGCAGGTCAGAGCTTCTTTGATCCAGGTTTGGTAAATGCTGCTTATTTTGGTCAGACTATTACATTTACCGTTAATGATGATCCTGTGGATGTACAAATGGTAGTAAATGAAGTGCCAAATGTTGTAGTTACAGCAAGCACTCCGGTCAATGGTGAAAGTCCTACAAACCCAACAGCTACAGTGGTCTTTACTGTTTCAGGAAGTAATCTTTCGGGATTTGACTATTCTTGGAACTTCGGAGACGGAAAATCTGAACAGGTGAATGATCCAGTAGTGACTAATGGCTTGGTAAAGCAAACTCATGTATATAATCTTACTGCAGGAAAAGAAGACACCTTTACACCAATACTTACTGTTACCAATAGTAGCGGTTGTAGCAAACAATATGTATTACAGCCATTAAAATTAACAGGACAATCTACAGTTCAGTGTTTGTCTAGTATGGAAATCATCGTTCAGTATAATCAAAGCTTAGGACCATGTCCAGGTGGACACACTTGTAACAATGCCAAATTTAATTTGATGGCAAATGGTATTGTTAATTTAGGTTTGGTTAATTTGAATAATCTAGGAACATCACTTCAACCGGGACAAAACAGACCTAATAATGAGACTTCAGGACCAAACAGAATTAATTCATTCTTAATTACACCTGCTCAGGCACAAAGTATTGCAGACACAGATCCGAATGGAGATGGATTTATATCATTCTCTCTTGTATGCGCTGAAGCTGTTTGTCATACTGGTGTTGCATGGACAACAATAAAGCTAGGAGGAAATGTTATCTATAATGGATGTCCAACAAATAACTTTTTAACTATTAATCCTTGTACTGGGAAAATAAAACCTTAAAATATGAAATTAATCGAGCAATACGAAAAAGAAGGAAACATTTTACAAGTAGATAGTTTATTAACAACAAACGATGCTGTTATTGATATAAAGCAAATTTTTATCTTGGGAAATATTGTATATGTAAGCTATGATAAAGAGCATGACAGGGTTTTAATTACTGAAACTGCAGATGTTTTTATTCAAAAGAATAAGGAGTTTTTAAAAACTTTAACAAAGAAAACATATAGCAAAATTAATTCTTGCAAATGTGATAGTTGTCAATAATTGAATCCTCAAAGAGAAATTATAAAGCCTTCTTGGTTACAATTTTAGCTAAGAAGGTCTTTTAAAACTATCTTAATACATCATTAAAAAATTAACAATAATGAATAATCAATTAAGTAACATATCAACCCAATACCGAAAATTCAGTAAAGGACAATATATAGAGCATACGCAGTTCAATGAGTTTTTAGATTTTTTCGAAGATCAGGATCGTTTGTCCAGAGTTATGCTTCAGGGAGTAGGTATTGTGTGCGGACTAAAGCCAAAGCCTGTTTATAAAGACAGGGTATTGAAAAGCATACACCTTTCCCAGGGAGCAGCACTTACTACAGACGGAGATTTACTCACTTTAAATAAAACCAATAAAGTAAGTGAAGAATTATATGTAAGTGATTTAAAAACCATTAACATAGACCAGAAAGAATATACCCATTTCAAAGTATATGACAATTTTAAAGCAAAATATCCGGCGTTTTATGATGAAGAAAAGCAGATTGAACTTTGGGAATTAGCAACAGATTTAGAGAAGAATTCAGATTTTCAACCGATTGAGAAGCTTTCTAATTTAGAAGATAAATATTTGCTGCTTTATTTAGAAAACTATGAAAAAGAGGTAAAGCCTTGTAGAGGAGTAGATTGTGATAATCACGGAATTCAGCAGATCAGAAATCTCAAAGTATTGGTTACCACAGCAGATGGAATCAAGTATATTCTGGAAAAAGATAAGATTCAGCCTCATCCTTTATTTTTAAAAGATATTTTGAAGGATGAAAAACTGGAGCGTGTAATTGTAGATCATCTCATTTTAGAAAGAGGAATTGATGCAGGTTTTTCTTCGCTTGATTTAAAAAATATGTATGTCTCCGTTTTAGAAAAAAACAAGTATGGTGCGGGTATTTTTGCAAAAATCAATGCAATCTCCAAAATTATTGGAATGCCGGAAGTTGATCATAAAACTTTTGAAGCGAAACTAAAAGAATTTCTTACTCAATCAGCAGGATTTCAATATGTTTACGATATTGTAAAAGATTTGACCAATACTTATTCTGAAATTACGGCGTTGCTTCCTAAAGCATTTACCAAGTGTTTTCCAGATCTGGTTTCTTTTCCAAAGCACGTTATGCTGGGAAAATTAACATCAAAAATACAGCTGGATCCATATCGGCATCAGTTTTATAATTCTCCGGTTTTAGATGATGATAAGGCAGGACAAAAAATTAAATTATTAATCAGTCGTTTTGCGCAGCAGGCAAAAAGTTTCAGATATTCTCGTGATTTTGAGGATAAGTCAGAAATAAAAATTACGCCCTCACATAAACTCAATTCTCTCAGCAATAAAGCAATACCATTTTATTATGAAGTTTCAGAAGAGTTTTTAAAAACATGGAATTTTGATAAAACAAGCAATCGTTCATCCGGAGAAAATTTGGGATATGACACCGATTTACTTTCATCTGATGCTCATATTCAGAAACCTATAAACTTTAATATAGACGGAAATTCTTTTTACAATATCGAAGGTCATCAGGGAATGGATTATCAGGAGGCTTTTGGGCAAATAAAAAAGATTAGGGATGAGCAACAGTTAGGATTTGATATCATGCTTCTTTCTTTCACAGAATTAGTAAGAAATAAAGATCTTTCAAAAGCTTATTTTAATGATTATGTAGAAAAAAACTCTGGGCTGGAGCATTTGCGTGGAGTTGAAAAAGGCGGAACCTTTGTAATGGTTTATGAACCCAGTGGTAGAGTGACCACAATTGTAGCAGATTTTTCACTTCCGTACATTTGCTGTACACCGAAAGCTAAAATTAATCTGAGCTTGCCTAGCGCTACTATTTGTGCAGAAGCAGAGCGTATTCCTTTTACGGTGCTTCCATTCAATGGAGTGGTAACTGCAGATGTGGATCCAAAATTCAATGGAGGAGTAGAACTGGTCAATGGACTCTATTTCTTCAATCCTAAATTGGTAAGCCCGGAATTGCACAATCAGGATATTACTTTTTCAGTCAATGGAAGTCCTGTTAATTGCAGTATCAAAGTTATTCCACAACCGGAAGTAACGATTAATGTAACTTCTATTGCATATCCTGAAGGTGCTTCTGTCGACACAACGGTAAAATTCCATATTTCAGGAGACAATGTTGCAGATTATCAATACAGTTGGGATTTTCTGGGCAACGGATCTTTCATTACCCTGAATCCAGATGCCAATGTAAATGTAAGCTATACTTTCTATAATCTTTATCCTAAAAGAATCCCTACGATAAAAGTGAATGTCACCGGCAGCGGATGTAGTCAAAATATAGCGATCAGTGATTGGTACGAAGAAATTCCTATTGTGATCAATAGCATCAACTTTCCGGAAGGAGGAAATTGCTGTGAAGGTGTTGCCGGGTAATTATTGCTGTTCTGAGAAATAACCATAATTACAAATTTCATTTCATTTAGAGTGATAAAGGGTGTTTTATCAATCTTGCGAATTCATAATCACCCCCTTTATATATTAATTAATAACAACAATAAATAATTTAAAAATGGCAATAGAAAAGTGCAATATAACATTTGATGTAAATTATACATCTTCTTCGCCAGTAACAAAAGCAATTGCATCCTATAAATTAAATTCGGCAGGTTCATATACAGATTTTCCAATTCCGTTACCTTCACTACCGTATATTGGGAGCAGTCTTTCAGTAAGTCTTCCAGATATGCAAATTCAGGGTGATTATAATTTAAAGGTAACATTAACTACACAGGACGGAACTGTTGCTATAAAGGAAAGTTCATTTAAAATAGGAAATTGTCCGGGAAGAAATCCGCCAACAGTTTTTTTAAAATGGAATGATGGTGTGGTAAATCCGGACAGATCATGTACACAGTCGACATGCACTTATACTATTGATGTCGATGCAACTGATCCTGATAATGATATTGCAAATATTGAAATCCAGAAAAGTACAAATGGTACTACATGGAACACGTTTAATGCAAATCTTACTACAGGAAATTTTACAGATTCTATCAGTTCAGTTGGCAGAAATTATTACAGAGCAGTGGTCATTGATGCAAAAAATCATTCAGCTACCTCAAATATACTTTCTTATCAAAAAGAAAAAGCAGAAGTTCCGGTTTGCGACCATTTATCGAATGTAAATGATGCAAGATTAGATATAACTGAGTTATCTACTTCTCCTGGTTGGGTTTCTGCAACAGTAGATGTTGCTCAATCAGCTGTCGGAATACCGATGAATTTGTCTCATGAAATACACTACAGAAGATGTAATGATATTTTTAATAATACTGTAGAGATTTTAGGAACAGATAATAAGGTGCTGCAAAGTTTCAAAGTCCCCAATAATTTAGCAAGTGGAGTAACAGGGCATCAATCTTTACCATTTGTTTATACGCCGACACAAGCTGGGAAAATTACCCTTAGAATAAGTGAATATTCATCTTTTGCTACATCCGAAAAAACGCCTGCACATTTGCATATAGATTCGCAACTTTTATTTTTAGACAAAGAAATTGAATGTAACAGGGTTTCAGCAGAGCATAATTTCTCAATTTATCGTGGTACAGACTGTGCAGAAGCAGAATTTGTATATACAGAAATTGCAAGAGACGAAAGCTTGGATAAGTGTAACCAAAGCAAATTATCATTTACTTTAGAGGGTGACAAATCTGATGTGCCAATGACCTTTAATCTGAATGGTAATCCTTCTGGTGCATCTGCAAGAATTGATGTACAGGGAGAAGGAAGTATTGTATACCGATCTGATGGTTCAGTTTTGGATATGGTACAACAAAATGCGGATGGAAATCCTCAACTGACGACAATCCCGGTTTTTGTGACGGTAAAAGGAAAAATTACTGTTGAAATAATCCTGGAAGCAAGTCAATATGTACGGGTGAATGGAGATTTGTCTCTCGGAGCCTGCGATACAGGAAAGACCCCTTTTATTCAGAATGCATCGGCAGAAATTAAAAGTGCATCCATGAGCATCCTTTTAAATAACGCTAAAACTATTTACATTTAAAATTGTTTCTAAATTAAGAAAGATAGATTTTAAAAATAAAAATCCTCAAATTTTTGAGGATTTTTATTAAAGATGAAGCAAATTATCTTCGGTTGTTTTTACGTCTCGTACTGATAATATTGAAAAGTTTTGCAACGTCCTTCAGATGGATTTCAAAATCATCATAATATTCATTCAGGGAATGAACTGTAATAATGCCTTTTTCAACATCATGGTTGATGATGCGTTTTACCAAAATTCCTTTTTCTTTATGAACGATCACAAAATCCCATTTATCATAATGCAGCTTGCTCATCCAGTAATCCTGTCTTATGTTTCTGCATAAAATAATATCGCCTTCCAGGTAGCTTTCGTATGATCCGTTATCCATACTGTCGCCTCTAACTTCGAAACACATATATTCACCACGGTGTTCTACATCGTCACTAAAAGGAATTGTAGGCAGGCTTTCTATGTATTCTTCATCTGCAAACCGGCTCAGGTAGCCAGCTTGTGCATATTGATTGGCAAGAGGGACATACATGATTTTTAAGTCTGAAAAAACGACGGGAGACGCAGCTTCATTTTGTTTTTTCTGTTGTTCCTGAAGTAAGTTATTGACAAAATAGGCAGTTGTTTCCGGTATCTTGCGTTCGCCTTTTTCCCAATATTGTACAGCTCTGGTACCAACTCCTATAGATTTTGCTATATCAGACTGCTTCATTTTGAGTTTCTTTCTGATTTCTTTAAATTCTAAATAGTTCATTTTGATACGTTTATAGTTGGTTGTTAAAAAAATACGTAAAATATTCATTTTTTATTTTTAAAAACGAACATTGTTCGTATATTTGTCTCGCTATTAAGAAACAACAATGCAAATATACAAAAATATATTGATTGCTTAATTTTATTTTGATTCTTGGAATTTTATATAAGCTTAATAAATTCTTATAATCAGTAAGTTATATAAATGTTGATCTATAATTTTCATTTGCGTTTAGATTTTACTTTTTTTGTTTTATTCAGCTGTTAACAAAGTGAAAGGAGTTTTTAAAGTTTAAAAATGTAAAATATTCGTTTATTTGAAACGTATTTAAATGAATTTTGTTCATAATTTTATTTTATGTAAATGATAAAATTGCGTTTTTAAAAAAACAATTTCTTATATAAAGCAGAAATCTCGCTCTTTTATTTCTTAAAAATAATCCGAAATGTAAATATACAGTCCTGTTTGGTATGTAAAATATCGATTAATTACAGCCATCAGAAACGATAATGCATTTTGAAGAACAAATTTTTGCTACACTTCTTTGGCAATATGCAACATTTGAATATTAATCTTATTTACTCATAAATTGTGGGAATTATAATTAATGTACGGACTGTATGGGTCATCGGTTACTTAGCGTTATAATAGAATAAAACAAAAAAGTAAAATCAAACTAAGCGGGTATGTCATTCCGGGTGGAAATACCTTTCAGGCTTAACACAAAAATTAAAACATAATTAGTCATCCATTCGAGGGCAAAATCTGCCTTTGCAGGGGTTCTTATAAAATTAAATTAAAACAGTAAAAAACTAAAAAACTAACTAATTCACAAAAACATAAGACATGAAACGAAGTAAAGAATTAATAGAGAAAAGGAAAGATTTTGTTATTGAGTATGTAAAGCGTAACCAAAATAAACAGATGAAAGTAATAGTAACTGAATTAACTGAAATGTTGTTTTTGTCCGAAAGAACCATCTATAACATTATTCTACAAGGTTGATTTTCAGTAATATAAATTAGGAAAAGATTAAAAGTAATTAAGAGCCCCATGACTAATTTCAAAACTGCTTTTAAGAGTCTTTCAGTCTCATCTTAAATTGTTTAAAATCAATTTTCAGAAGATTTAAAAAAAAATATTTGCCATTTAACAATTTTATTAATCATGAAAAAGAAAAAAAATAAGAAAAGCAAAGAAAAGCAACACAAACCGCATAAGAAAATTGACGACCTTATCGACGAACTGGCTTATGTAAATGAGAAAGAAAATATTCGGAAAAGCAAGAAGTTTTTAGATGATATGTATATACTCATTCAGGAATAAATACATCTAAAAGTTTTGAAAATCAAAATTTTAAATTAAGTAACAGCAAAACCTGTAAAAATGAATCTGGATAGTATAAAAGCCTTATTAATCGGAACTGCAATTGCATTTTCAGGAGGATTATTAAGGGTATTGATCTCAATACAGAACAAAGAAAAAAAGCAATTGTGGGAACATTTCGTCACGTTGCTGATCGTTATGATAGTCGGCTTCACGATGAGTTATCTGATGAATAGAGCCGAATTAGATAACAAATGGTATTCAACCGGAGTATTATTTGTCTTAGGCTACGGCTATGATAAATATCTCAAGATGATCACCAATAATCTTCCTGAGTGGATTGACAGAGTAGTGAATCTTCATATCGGAAATCATACCGGATTTAAAACTGATAAAAATTCCGGAGAGGAAGAAAAAGAAGACTGATTTGGTAAAATCTCCATAGTGGCAGATTGTAAGATGAAATTATGGAGATTTTATAAAAATCAAAAAAACCATGAAACTATTACGTGGAATTTTCAATCGTAAAATGACGAGAAGATTCTTTACTGATTATTGATGTGAAAGTAAAACTTTTTTATCAGAACACCTAATGTCATACAGTAAAACAGTATGGAAAGAGTTTACTGCAGCTACAGAATCTATCCCCTGAAATGAAGGGGATTCTCACAAAAAAGATTGAATTTTGAACCAGGAAAACTAATAAACGTGAGGACTCAATACCGGAAGCGGCTAAGCGCGCGTGTTTCTCATCACATTGCTAATGCCGCTTCCGGTTTTTAATTCTAAAAAAATCTACACGGTGTATTTTTTCAGATTCGGGACAAAATCCTGAATTCATCAATATCATTTGTACATATCTTTTAAAACTATGTATATAAAAAACATTAGTCCATGAAAGCAACAAAACCTTTAGAAACAGACAATAAAGCCCATCATAGTCAGGGTAAAAAGCAAAATCCGCGGGAATCTGCGGTTATTTCATTGCCGGAAAGAGAAGTAGCAGATGCATCAGTACAAAATCATGCAGTTTCCAGTCGCAATGACGGGAATCCTGCAATCAGTCAAATAAGCAGGAACGGAAGTATTGTACCGGTTCATGGTTCGCAGACGATTTACGATCAGGGATCAGCAGTTACGTTCAGAAAACATCAGGAGAGTCTTGCGGAAACGGGTGATATCAATCATCCTGAAACCAAAGAGATGGAGAAAGGTTATGTAACGACCTTAAGTATTGATAAGGCACGAGATTACAACGATCATAAATCCGGCACTTACCTGCCAAAAACGATACAGGAACAGGCAGCGGTTCATCAGGGAAATAAAAAAGCTCAGGAAGGGAAATCAGTAAAATCTACAGTAAAAGGTAGTGCTCAAGCCTCTTTGGAAGATTTGCAGAATATACCGGCAACACAATTGGTTAGTAGTTTCAATGCTGTTCAGAGTAATAGCGCAGAAGTTTTAAACAAACAATCTGAAATTGCAACTAACCGACTTCCAAAAGTGAACGCAAAAACAGGTAGTGCTTTTGCCGGATCAAAATCCAAAAACAAAACAAACCCAGGTAAACCGATTGCGAAAACGAGCAAAAAAACAGTGAAATCTGCAGCTCAAAAAGCAAAACCGAAAGAAATCAGCTTTCTGCAAAATGATCCTCTTAAGAAAGTTACCTACTCTTTTAATACCGCAGCTAAAAATGGAGGATTTGAAAAGCAGGCTCAAAATCAGTTTGATGCCATTCATATAAATACTTCGGCTGTACCTACCACGATGCAGCAAAGTGCAAGGCTGGATCTTGTAGGAGAAGCTGATACAGAACATTTATCAATTGAGCAACATGATGTTGCACAGGATATGAGTATTAAAAAGAATCAGGCAGCAAATGATGTTCATAAAGATTATGGCGAAAACAGTATCATTAAAAAACCTGATGATGAAATCCTTAAACCGTCACGTAAGATTACTTCTAAGGCTGTTAAAAAACAACCTATTGAAGCTTTGAAACTGGAAGGTATTGATGAAGCGAATATCAATGCTCAATTTGAACCAATTATACAATCAAAAATAGGAGTCGAAAATGAAAAATATCAGACGGCTGAATTAGAGCATCAGCAAAAAGTAATTGAACAGGAAAAATCTTCTGAAAATCAAATAAATGAAGAGAAAAATAAGTCTAAGGAAAAACAGCTGAAATCTGTAAAAGATGCTCAGGCAGATGTTAATCAGTCAAGGGTAGATTGGCAAAATGAGCTCAATAAGGCAGAATCTGATTTTGCGAAAAAATCTAATAATCAAGCCAAGACAACGCTTGGTAATATAAAAACAGAAAAGAACAGAGGTGAAACTGCGGCTCAAGGTCATATTGACACTGCCAATAAAGAAGCACGCAAGAAAAAAGAAGATGCAGACAAAGAAGCACAGCTGAAAAAAGCAGAAAAGAAAAAGGAGAGCGGAGGTTTCTTTGGTTGGGTTGCAGATAAAGCTTCGGCTTTTATCAATGCTCTGAAAGATGCGCTGAATTATATTTTTACTAAACTAAGAGAAGCTGTTAAAATCATTTTTGAAGCTGCCAAAAAATTAGTTCTTGCCGCATTGGAAATAGCCAGAAAAGCAATTGTAAACTTTATTAAAGGCTTCGCTTCTTTACTAAAAGGCTTTCTGGATATTGCTTTGGCTGCGTTTCCTGCAATCAGAGATCGACTGAAAGCTAAAATAGACAAATACGTAGCAGTCGCCGAAAAATTGGTAAACGAAACATTCGAAGTCTTCAAAAAAGCGGTTGTTGCGATTATTGATTTCTTGGCTGAGACTGTTGACAAATTACTAGGCGTACTACAAACTGTTTACGAAGGAATCTTAACCGTTGTTGGAATGATTGTAAGTGGTGATATTGTGGAACTCCTTAGAAAATTAGGCAATATAAAAGATGCTTTATTCGCAATTACATTTGATACTATAAAACAAGGTGGAATGGAAGAATTATTAGGTGTAAACCTTGATGAGTCTTTATCTCCTGAAGAACTAATGGCAGCAATGCAAATGGGACTATTATCGGGTGGTAACGAACAAGATTCTGATGACGGAATGCCAAAAGCACCGTGGACTAATGCAAATGTTGGAGTTGATGTGGTAAGTTTTGAAGAGTTATCACCAGAAATGCAGGCTGAATTAAGAAGAATGCAAAAAGCAGGGCAAACTGAAGCTACTCTTGGTGAAAGAAATGATCCTTCCAGAACCATGTCTTCTGTAATGGAAGAAGCCAAAACACCACAAAGCGCACCTGAAACATCGGGACAAAAATTCAATGACGGATTAACCCCGATGAAACGTGCCGAAATAAAGTGGGAAATGATGAAAACAGGTATCAAGCAATGGTGGGACGACAACTGGCTTAAAGTTGTGGGTGGTATCATTGCGGCATTGGTTGTATTTATCGCAGCTGAGGTAGTTACCGGAGGAGCAATAACGGCTGCATTGCCTGTAATTATGCCAATATTGGCAGATGTATTTATAGGTGTAGCAATAGCACAAATAGCCCCTTACTTCGTAGATGGATTAGCCAAATCTTGGGACGGAGATATTAAAGGTGGTACCAAAGCTTTCAGCAGAGGATTGGGCGCATCATTAATAGAACTGGCAATGTATCTCGGCTTTAAATTAGTAGAAGTAGCCGCAAAAGCAATAACGAATTTGGTAAAAGCAGGTTTAAAACTTGCCAAATCGAGTGCTAAAGCGGTAATGAATTATGCTAAATTCATCATCAAAGAAGGAAAAGTTTTATTTAAAGGAATTGCCGGAAAAAATCTTGGAAAATTAAGCAAAACTTTACGTAAATTAGGCGACGACATTCTAAAACGAATGAGGGTTAAAAAGGTACTAATTAAGTTAGAACCAAAAATATGGAAAGTAGAAGCTGAAATAAACCCTTTGTTTGTAATCATGTCTGGTCCGATGCCTGATGAAGATGTAATGAGTATTATTAAAAAAGACAAAGCAGATGTTCCTAAAGGATTAAAAAAAGGAGACATATATTTTGATGATCAAGGTAGAGAATTGATGAAAATTTCTAAATTAGATAGATTTACCAAAA
>WPCJ01057259.1_pt1 | contig 115788 bp, 108 predicted proteins | sample 5399831 | NCBI WGS metagenome assembly WPCJ01 (sample SAMN12869470, study PRJNA574797) | sludge metagenome | isolation source: wastewater treatment of pH10 | place: China:Beijing | collected 2019-05-20
TGGCTGGTTTGGAACTGTAAATGTCGCAGTTACAGGAGTGGTAGTACTTGCTGCTGATATTAAAATTCTTTCATCATTGGCAAAAACTCCGTCTCTGTTATAATCAATCCATGCCGTTACTGCATCACTGTAAGTGGTACCATCCCACCCTTTTCCAACTGAAATCTGGTTCCCGACAGAACCTATTTCAAGGTTGATCACTGGAGTTGTATAGCTCGTGTAGTTGGTCTGAAGAGTCGTATTGCTTACCACAGGGAAGTTAACAGGCGTTACCGTTACATTGGCAATATAATCATTGGTGCCTGTTCCTACCATCGGACAGTAAGACAGTGGCGGTGTCGTAAAGTTGACAGAAGGACCAAATGCACCCGGTGTCCCGTTACAAATCGTCTGAACCTGAACCTGGTAAGCGGTCTGCTCGGTAAGTCCCGTAATCGTGTAAAAACTCTGACCGGTAGGCGTTCCTGTTGGTAAAACCTGTCCCGCTGCAGTTGGCAGCCATGGTCCGCTTGGACTCAGTCTCCACCTGATAACATAATTGGCTCCTAAAGTCGGAGTCCACGAAACTAATGCCGTGTTGTGGGTTGGGGTTACATTAACAGGAGTTGGAGGCGCTGTTGTACAAGGTAAAAGATCAATAAATTTAATTTCATAATCTTCTACCTCGCCATTGCTTGTTAAATTAGCACAAGCATCGGAAGGAGTAAGAAAATATACGATTACACGCATCTTAATCTTACTTGGTCCAGAATATGCATCTACAGGAACTGAAAAACTTGCAGTAACAGGAGTTGTATTTGAATATCCTAAATTCATAATCCTCTCTCCTCCCGGTGTTCCTACAGGATTGTTATTAAATATTCCATCCCCGTTAAAATCAATCCACGCATATGTAGAATATGTTCCCGAAGCAATAGACCTTCCTACAGAAAGTGTATTATTATTAGTTCCTCTTATTAAAGTAATTGTTTTTGTTGGATCTGTTGAATAATCTGTGTAAGTACTTGGTCCTGAAGGATTATTAGTAGCAGGAACATAAGTACCTATCATAGAAATATTACTGATATAACCATTCGTTACCGTTGCTGTTCCAGAGCCACAATACGTAAGAGCAGGGGTAGTAAAGTCAACCGGTGTAGAAAAAGCTCCCTGAGTTCCACATATTGTTGCCACTTCTACCTGATATTGTGTCTGCTCTATCAATCCTGAAAGCGTCACGTTATTTACAAAAGGTGTAGTAACATTAATCGTTTGCCAAGGTCCTGAAGGTAGCACCCTGTACCGTACAACATAAGTTGCTCCCTGACTTGCAGTCCATGAAACCGAAGCTGATGTAGCGGTAACATTGTTAACCGTAACATTAGCAGGAGGCGCATTAGTACATGGTGCCAAAATAGTTCCTACCAACTGAAGTCTCGGAAGAACCGAATATCTGCTGGTCGCAGTTGGCGGATTGGCAGGATCAGGATTATTGGTTGTATTGTAATAAAGCATTCCTCTATTGGCTCCTGCACTGTAACTTCCCCAATTAGCAGTACATGATGTGCCTGTAGAGTTTTCATCAACCGCAACTACTACATTACTGGTTCCATCCCATAGGAATGGTGTTGCGAGCGGTATCTCCACCCAGGTTCCGGCGGTCATTGCAGGAAGTATTCCCGAATAAACCTGAGTCATAGCTCCTGCAGAAATCCAGCTGGTTGTAGTAGAAAAATCATTTTGAGCAGTATTGCCCATATAAACCACCCATTGATTATAATTTCCCTGAGTTGTTGCCGTACTGGATACAAAAAACCTGATTGACGTGATATAATTGTTAGTTCCTACTGCTGCTGAAACTTCAGCACCTGTATAGATTTGCTGAGAATAATTAAATCCTGAACACGAGTAAACAGGTAAAAAAGCGTGCGTTGCAGTTCCGCCACCAATCTGACCCGGTGTAAAAGGTTCTCCTTCCACCCAGACTGACTTATCAGAAGCAGAGCATACCGATCTCACCCACCAGTAATAAGTTGTTCCTGAAACCAGAGGAGAAATCGAAGCCGATGTCCCCGGAATTATAGTTCCGACTGTTCCGGCTGTTGGTGGAGTATTAGTAGTTGAGTAATAATACTCATAACCACCTGCAGGAGCAGGAGCAGGAGCCAAAGGCGCAGCCCAGTTTAGCGTACCTGAAGTCGGCTGTACATTAGACACAGGAAGAGTAACCGGCTCAAAACAGCTCGGAGCCTGAATCACCTGGATCTCATCCAAAAGCACATCATCGTAAAAATAACCATTACCCGACACGTCTTTATCAACTGTAAATTTAAGCTGTACAGTAGATCCAACATAACTTGCAGCCAAAGCAACACCTACCGTTCTCCAACCAGAATCGTTGCTGTTATCAGACCAAATCTGAACCCAACCACTACCATCGTTAACAGCCAGTTTGAGTTCATTGTTTGAGTAATTAGGAAGCGTTCCTGTAGATGAAGTGAGATGATTTTTAAACCATTCAAATTTCACATAAGGATTCGTAAGTCCTGTAAGATTAATCTGCGGACTGATAAGCTCAACATTATTTTCGTTGGTATAAGGCGAGCTTGCATCTACCCACGCAAAAGTTCCCGCAGGTTTACCTCCGTTTCCAGTGGCTCCATAACCTGCAGAACCGCTAAATTTCCATCTTGCGTTTGCACTAGTGGATGTTGTTGTGGGATTTTGGTTTGTCCAGCAGGCAGGAAGTGATCCCGTGCTGAACGACTGTAAAAACGGGACGGGTAACGGCGCACAGGTTTGTGCCGAAACCTTGAACTGCATACACAGCAAGAGTCCCAGAATCATTAGAAATCTGTTCATAATTGTTTAGAATAATGGATTAGTAATTTGTTTAAAAAACTTCTTCGACTAAGAAATTTTAAATTTTTCGTAATAGAAATAAAAATAGTAGAGGTTTTCCCCATAGGCGATAATTTATTTGTTATTGAAACCAAATATAGGTTTTTTATTTTAATTAAAATATAAAAAAAGATGTATTTATTTTAAAATATTAACAAAAATAAAGCAAATTAATCACTAATTATTTATCAAAAAATACCCCAAAATAAAAAAAACTATATTTTAAATATTCAAATATTAAAATAACATTAAATTGTCAGTATTAGTAAAAAAACTAATTACAGAAAATTTTTCTGTTAAAACAAAATAGTTTCAGGCAGAAATAATTAATGCAAATGATATCTCAAAGCTTTAATAAAAAACCAGTAATTTAGCCATCCTAAAAATGACAATGAACGCAATAGCCTACATAAAAAATAACGTTACTGTACCGGAAAAAAGTATAACGGCAACAATCAGACTTTTATCTGAAGATTGCACCGTCCCTTTCATTGCCCGTTACCGAAAAGATGCAACAGGAAATTTGGACGAAACGCAAATTGAGCAGATTTTAAAGCTTAATAAGCAGTTTGAAGATATTGTTAAAAGAAAAGAAGCTGTTCTGAAGTCTATTGAAGAACAAAATTCTTTAACCGCAGATCTGAAACAAAAAATTGAACAAAGTTTTGACATTCAGGAAATTGAAGATTTATATTTACCTTTTAAAAAACGCAAAAAAACAAAAGCTGATGCAGCCAAAGAAAAAGGACTTGAGCCACTGGCAAAAATCATCATGAGCCAAAAAGCAGATGATATACAGTTTTTAGCCTCAAAATATCTGAATGAAAATGTATCTTCCGAAGAAGACGCTTTACAGGGAGCAAGAGACATCATTGCAGAATGGATTAACGAAAACATGTATGTCCGAAAAAATCTGCGCCGGCTTTTCCAGAGGAAAGCAATGATCACTTCCAAGGCTGTAAAAGCAAAAAAAGACGAAGAAGCGGCACAAAAATTTTCTCAATATTTTGAATGGGAAGAAAGCCTCAGCAGAACTCCTTCTCATCGCCTTTTGGCAATGCTGAGAGCAGAAGCAGAAGGCTTTGTAAGAACCAACATCAGTATCAACAAAGACGAAGCATTAGAATTTATTGAAAACGCAATTATAAAATCTGATAACGAGTGTTCTGAGCAGATTTCATTAGCCATAAAAGACAGCTACAAAAGATTACTGGAGCCGGCAATTTCAAATGAAGCCCTACAGGAAGCCAAAGATAAAGCAGATAAAAAAGCCATCGAAATTTTCTCTGAAAATCTTGCGCAGCTTCTGTTGGCTCCGCCATTGGGAGAGAAAAGAATTTTAGCCATAGATCCGGGTTATAAAAGCGGCTGCAAAGTAGTCTGTCTGGATGAAAAAGGCGATTTGCTGCACAACGAAACCATTTATCCTCATCCTCCGCAAAATGAAAGCGGAATGGCAATGAAAAAAATCCGCTCCATGGTAAATGCCTATAACATTCAGGCAATCTCCATCGGAAACGGAACGGCAAGCCGGGAAACAGAATTTTTCATCAAAAAAATCGGTTTCGACAAGCCAATTCAGGTTTTTGTAGTTTCAGAAGCCGGTGCTTCAGTGTACTCGGCAAGTAAAATTGCGAGAGATGAATTTCCCAGTTTCGATGTTACCGTTCGCGGAGCCGTTTCTATCGGTCGAAGGCTTTCTGACCCTTTGGCTGAACTGGTAAAAATTGATGCAAAATCAATCGGTGTCGGACAATATCAGCATGATGTAGACCAGACTTTACTTAAAAACGAACTGGATTCTACGGTAATGAAATGCGTTAATTCGGTTGGAATTAATCTGAATACAGCCAGTAAATCTTTATTAAGCTACGTTTCGGGAATCGGAGAAAAAATGGCAGAAAACATTGTGAATTACCGGACAGAAAACGGCGCATTTGAAGACCGGAAACAATTGAAAAAAGTTCCGAGACTGGGCGAAAAAGCCTTTCAGCAGGCAGCGGCTTTCGTAAGAATTCATCATGCCAAAAATCCGCTGGATAATTCTGCCGTACATCCCGAAGCCTACGGAATTGTTGAAAAAATGGCAAAAGATTTAGGCATAAAAACAAACGAACTTATTGCTGACAAACAGAAGATTGCTTTGATTAAGCCTGAAAAATACATTACAGACCAAATCGGGATTTTAGGAATACAAGATATCCTGAAAGAGCTGGAAAAACCCGGACTTGATCCCAGAAAAGCGGCTAAAGTATTTGAATTTGACCCTTCCGTGAAAAAGATTTCAGATCTGAAAATCGGAATGATTCTTCCAGGAATTGTCAATAATATTACTGCTTTTGGATGTTTTGTAGACCTCGGAATTAAAGAAAGCGGTCTGGTACATATTTCTCAGTTGAAAGACGGCTTCGTTTCCGATGTAAACGAAGTGGTAAAACTTCACCAGCACGTTCAGGTAAAAGTAACCGAGATAGATGAAGCCAGAAAAAGGATTCAGCTCAGTATGATTTTGTAATACACTTCAATTGAAAATTTCAGAAATAAAGGAAAGAAAAATCATCCACAGACCTACGCTCAGCTTTGATGATTACGGAAAAAGGATTTATCATTCTTACGAATATTATTTACCGTATAATCCTGGATTTAAAGGAAATGAAACCCAGAGGCTGTTTGCAAAATGGATAGATATTGCATTATTTGTTGTTATCTTTCATTATGCATTCAGCATACAAATCATTGCGGGCATATTGCTGTCCATAGTTTGTGTCATTATTTTAGGATCGCTGTCCGAGTTTTATTTCGGAACTACTTTGGGAAAAAAGATATTCAGGATAAAAGTTATTGATGATGAAGGAAATTATCCCGATTTTCGGACTTCGTTTAAGAGAAATATTTTATGTCTGGCTAATCTGTACCCCACTTTTTCTGAAGCAACTTCCGGAAGTATTGCCATGGGAACACGTACCACAATACAAATGCACTTTAGCATGCATCTGAACAATAAAATGTGTACAACATATATTATCAAAGAAAGCAAGATACCGGAAATAAAAAGTCTTCTGGAAGACACCCGATCAGCAAACAACAGTCATCGTATCGACTGAAAGTTATTTACCTGAATTTTACAATAAAAAAACAGAGCCGGCTTTTAGAGCCGGCTTCATTATTATTTTTTTGATTCTTCAACAGAAACTTTTCTGAATTCTTTGAACAATTTGCTTAGTTCCAAAGCTGATTTACGAGCTCTTGTACCTGCTGCCTTGTTACCTTTTTCTGCTTGTTGGCTTGCTTCTGTTGTAAACGCTTCAAACTCCGCGTTGATTTTTTCGATAAGTTCTTTCATGTTTATAATAATTTTAGGATGCAAATATATGCTTTCAGATGGTTTCCGCCTAACATCAAAAAGAAAAAAACCGTGTAAAATGAATATTTATGGTATTTTCTTCAGCCTTTAATGGCATTTGAGAGTGAAAAACGCATTGCAGCAACGTGGCAGAGCAGAATTTATTACGGAAAACCTTAATTTTTTGTTAAGTTGGTTTTCTTATATTTGAGAAATTATAATCTAGATTTACGCATTGCGTCAATACTTACGTTAATGGTGTTTGACGCAATGCGTGAATGTAGAAGTTGTAAGCAATTAAGACCATGAAGAAAATATTTTTATCACACGCAACCCAGGACAAACCATTGGTAGAACACATTTATTCTGTTTTAAAACAAACCTACCCTGATTTAGACCCTTGGCTTGACAAATACGAAATAGTTGGAGGAGATAGTTTAATTGATAAAATAGCAAGTGGAATTGATGAAAGCGAAAAATTTATCATTTTCTTATCTGATACATCAATTCAAAAACCTTGGGTAAATAAAGAACTTAAAAAAGCCATAATCGAAGAAGTAAATCGTGGGGATCAAAACTTTATAATACCTGTCCTTGTCAACAAGATTATCAAAACACCTGCATTTTTGGAGGACAAGTTTTATATAGATGTCTCACAGTACACGGAAGAGGAATTAATAAAGGCTATTTATAATTCGATTCAAGAGAAACAGTCTAATAACAATGGTGAGCAAATCAAAAATTTGCAAGTAACTGTAGCATCTAATCAACATGGATTAGAAATTCAGTTTAGAGCAAAATATTGGGCAGAGCAAATCGCATTTGAAGTTGAACTCGATAGGGCTTACCAACAAAGAATAATTAAAGGGTTTGGACAATCACCTAATACTTTTAGTGCTTCGTTTGTAGAGGAACAGGACGGAACAAAATATAGAATTGCCATGGCTAGTCAGAAAATTACACCTGATAATCCGTTTTTCATATTTATCCGATTTGACCAAGAGATAGGAAAGTTAGTGTCTGTAAAACCGTGGAGAGATGGATTTAAAAAACCAATGGGATTTATTACTGAAGTACGAGGATAAAAGCTTACAACATTGTATAAAAGCAATAGCGGATGAAGTGGGAAAATCAAGGTCTGTGCATTTAATGAAGTTTAGTGCTATAAATCTCCGCCTTAGCAAACCGACAAACGTTATCTGCAATAAGTCTAAAACCACACAAATAAACAAAATGACCAAAATTTTACAAATTTTTCTAATTTCAATTTTCTTATCAAGCTGTGCACAGAAAACTGAGCAATATTGTGATGATGCTTTTGTCAGAGCTAATAATTACACGCTTAATAGTGATTTTGTAAATGCTAAAAAGGAATTTGAAAAATCTATAATGGAAAATCCTAAAAATGCAAATTCTTATTATGGACTTGGATTTATGTATACAAATGAAGGGAAATACGAAAAAGCCATAGAATACTTAACCCAAAGTATAAATATCAATAAAAATTTCACACTTGCTTATTTAGGAAGAGCAAACAATTATTACATACTGGGAAATTTAAAACAAGCTGAATCTGATTTATTAAAAGTCGTAGAACTTAAACCTGAATTATCTTCTACTTATGTAATGTTGGCAAATATTGAAAGTCAAAATTCAAATTATGGCAGAGCAATCGAATATATAAATAAAGCAATTACTCTTGAACCAAATAATTCTGGGTCGTACTTTTCTAAAGGTGTTTGGTTAGGATATAATAATGAATTTGAAAAGGGAATACAAAATTTATCAAAATCTATAGAAATGAATCCTAAGAACGGACTTGCATATATTTACAGAGGGACGTTCAAACTTCAATTTGGAAATAGAGATGGTGCTTGTTCGGATTTTAATAAAGCAAAAAATATCGGGTTTAAAGCCGAAACTTATATTCAAACCAATTGCAAATAATTCTTACTGCTGATACAATGTATTGGCAAAATGCGGGACTGAACGACTTTGTATCAATGGAACTGCAAAATTCAACTTCTTTTCTCTATATCAAGTTCAGTGCTAAATTCCGCCTTCGGTAAGCTCCAAACCGTTATATGCAATTACAAACAAACCGACACCATAACGAATGAATTGGATAATAAGAAATACAAGTAAACTAAAATTTCATACAAATTTGAAAGTTATATTAATACCAATTGAAAATGAAGTTAAGGACTTAAAATGGTTAGTTTCTGATTTGGAAATAAACACTTCTGAAATGGAGAAATTACCAATTAATCATGAAAAAGATTGGTTTTTGATTTCTTCAAATGAAATGAATGTAATTCGCGGTACTGACACTCAAATAATTTGGGGTGTTTTTTCAGGAATTCCTAATAAACAAGAAATTTACCCGAACCAAATAGACTTACCTTTCGCAGAAGGAAATGAGCAAATATGGGAAGCTAGAAATTTGCAAGTTAAAAACTCTTTAATTGAAATAATTGCTTGGGACAGTTCCTATACAATTGTAAAGTTTACTGATAATAAAATGTCAGATAAATTTAAAAAGTATTTTCAAGAAGCTATAGAACTGGAAAAATATAAATGGAAATAACTGTATATAACAAGGATTTACCAAAAGCGTGGCTTAAGTTCTTCGATTGAACATTTGTGCAAGGTTTAACTTTAGTAATATTTATCGAACTTTTTTGCAAAAAATGCCCGTCTTCGACATGCCCCGCGTCTTTATCGTCAATATCAAACAGAATGAAGTACATAACATTTTTTTTTCTATTAATTAATATAAATTTATATTCTCAAGAAGATGATTTACTTCTGAAATTAGATTGCAATAATTTTAGTCAGAATATTAATGCAAATAAAAGAATGAATATTAATTTTATTGACGAAGAAAGTTATAACTATTTAATTAGAGATACATTATCTAAGCAAATTAAAGTTACCGCAGAAAATATTCTGTTAACAAAAATTTTTGATCAAAAATTCCCTAAAAAAGTTACAAAACACTGCATAAATGCAAAAATATACGAAAATGATAGTGTAAGAAAAATTTCATATTGTGATGAAAAAAACAATATCAAATTAATTGATAAAAAATTTAACTTTTACATATTTAAACTAGAAGCTTTTGAAATAAATAATTATTTGTTATTCAACACAGATAATGAAACGATTATTTTCACTAGTAATTTTCCACAAATTTTGAAGGATGGGAAAGTAATTCTTGACTTTGGATACGAATATCAAGGAGGAAAAATCTTAAATTTCTATTTTTTAGAAAATAAAAAAATTGAATATTTTGAGTATAGAATTCCACTTCAATACCAAATAAGAGACTTTAAAATTTTAAAATCGCGCCACGATAATCCTAGAATTGTTGTAGATATAATAAGATATGGTTACAAAGAAGTTAGTAATAAACAGGGATTCGGAAAGAAATATGTTTACGACAGTGAAAAAACTTGTAGAAAACTCTTAATGTTAAATTAAAGATTCTGCCGATAACATCGGTTTTGCAATATCGGAGTTGAAATTAAAATTTGAACTTTTGTAAAAAATAATCCTCAAAAAACCATTTTTCTTTTTGATTTTTTAATAAATTTACAACAATAAAAATGGTTTTTGCTCCATTCTGTTTATATATAACTATTTGGTTTTCAAAGAATAAATGTCGAAAATCCGTTTCTCGTTAGTGTCAATCTTAAAAAAAACTTGTGAAATACAAATCCATAGTTTTAATTACAATATTTTGGATATTGATAGTCATTCTCGATTATTATAGAATTCCATATTTCATTAGTCCTTTTTTATGGTTGATCATAAGTATATTTTTAACCATATACTCAATTATACAGATTGTAAAAGTATTTACCAGAAAAGAAAATTACAGAATTATTAAAACATTATCAGGTTTTTGTCTATTATTTCTTACAGTATATGGATTTTATGGAATTCCACATAAATTAATTGAAAATATTGATTGGAAAATCTACAAAAATGAACGGATGAAAATTGTTAATGATGTATTAAATGAAAAACTAAAGCCTAATTCAACATTTAATCAACAATTATGTTCTTTAAACAATAATTATAAGAATGTTTCTCATGGAGGCAATGAGATCTTAATTGTATCATACAAAGGAAAAAAAACTATTAAATTTTGGATTTCAAGAGGTTTTTTTGATGCACCACAATCATATTTTATTTACACAAATAGTATTGAAGATCAAAATTTTTATGAATATCTTATTGAAAAAGATCAAAATTATAATTGGAAAATTGAACCTAATTGGTACAGAATCGTTGAAAGAGATTAAAAAGATTGTGGCTAACAATGTTTTGGTAAAATGAGGGTTTATAATGCTAAATTGAACTATTCTATTGTGCGAAAAAGAATTTATCTCTCAAAATCTGGAAAAGATAGTTTTGCAAAACTAATTTATGAATCTGTTATTAGACCAACTTATAAAATTTATGAGATCTTATCTAAAAAAGTTAAAAAAATTGCTGGTTACATCGGTATTCGTTGCATAACGCATTAATTTGCAAAAAAAGACCTCATTTACAGCGATTTAAGGGAGGTTTATTTTTTAGACCATAAATATAAGGCTTTAATTCAAAGAGATGAAAGGCATATTCTGTAGGTTTTTAAAATGTCAAAATCTCCTTTTTGGAAGATCCGGATTTGGGCACTTCGAACACTTTCGGACAGAAAATTTCAGATATTTCTTCATATTATAGATTAACAGGAAAAATACATAATTTTATCATCAAAATTTAAATGCATAAAAAGTCATGAAAATTAAATTATTCCTCATTTTTCTTTTTGCTTTTACCTTTGCTCTGGCTCAGGAAAATTCAGGTAATACACAAGACATCTCACATACCGTTACACAATCCGGAATCGGGTTGGGTTCGGTAATTGCCGTTGTTGCGTCCTGGGACAGAAACAGATCTATATTATGGGCTATTCTCCACGGAATTTTGGGCTGGCTTTATGTGATTTATTTTGCTTTGACCGATAACAAATAAAAGCACCTTGTAAAAATACAAAGTGCTTTAAGTATCAAATATCATATTCTATGATCACTGATCTAAAATGACCTTCATACAGTTGTAATCTTTTATTTCATTCCGTTTCTTTGTTTTTCCAGCTTCCAGGCTCTGTGAGAGGCAATTGCTGAAATGAAATTCTGATCTCCACTGTTGTTTTCCTCGAGAATTACTGCATAATCCTCATGTTTTTTGGTATAAATGTCCGTGTGATCATAGATAAGCTCTGTATGATTCCCGAAATAAATTGCCTTACAGTGACGGTAAGCTTCGTTGATGAAATCCAGTACGCCGTTTTTATAATCAGGCTGAACCCAATGATGGGTAGAATTTTCTCCAGAAACCACATACACAGCATCAAAACAAACGCTTGCCGTACTTGTAATGGAATGATGAGGCATAAATGTGGTGCCGTTTTCACCTTTTACCGGAATTATTTCCGGAGCTACAAACTCTACTACTCCACCCTGCTCTTCAAGTTTATTCTTAAGACCGGAAACACTTTCATCGTTAAAACCATCTGCAATCAGAAAAGCAATTTTTCTGCTTTTAATGGAATCTTTTATCGTATTTGCCATACTTAAAGCTTCAGAGACTTTTGTTTCAGGCTCACGCTCTTCACTCTGCAATGATTGGGGATCTGCATCTGCAGGAATACTTCCGTTGGGTTTTTCCAATATTTTTATTTCCACACCAAGCTTTGAAGCTACTTTTTGAGCCAGTTCCTTATCAATAAAGTTAAGCTGACTTACCATTCTCTCACGAATTGCCGGAATTGTTACTTTGGTCAATTCAAAAATTAAAGCTTTCTGCAAGTGTTCTTTTTCATAATCCGCCTGACTGTTGTAAAACAATTTTGCCTGAGAATAATGATCAACAAAAGATTCACTTCTTGCTCTGATCTTTGTTCCGCTTATTTTTTCGCCATACGAAGCAAAGCCGCCATCTTTTATCATTGCCTGAAAAGGACATCCTCCGCCAATAGAATTAGGCTCATAGCTTACCTTTCCTTTTGCAATCTGCTGTCTCATATGACCGTCACGCTGATTGTTGTGAACTGTATTTATTGATCTGTTGATAGGAATTTCGTGGAAATTCGGCGATCCTAATCTGGAAAGCTGGGTATCTGTATACGAAAACAATCTTCCCTGAAGAAGAGGGTCATTGGTAAAATCTATTCCTGGCACAATATGCCCAGGATGGAAAGCAACTTGCTCTGTTTCGGCAAAAAAGTTGTCGGGATTTCTGTCTAGAGTCAATGTGCCGAAAATCTCAACGGGCACAACTTCTTCAGGAATGATTTTGGTGGGATCCAAAAGATCAAAATCAAAATCAAATTCATTTTCTTCAGGCACAATCTGCACTCCGAAATCCCACTCCGGGAAAGCTCCTTTTTCTATTGCTTCCCAAAGATCACGACGATGAAAATCAGGGTCAAATCCTGAAATTTTCTGAGCTTCCGGCCACGCTACAGAATGAACTCCCAATTTTGGTTTTAAATGAAACTTAACAAAAGATGCAACGCCTTCACTATTAACGAATCTAAAGCTGTGAACACCAAAACCTTCCATCATTCGGTAACTTCGCGGGATGGCTCTGTCGCTCATCAGCCACATAATCATGTGCATACTTTCCGGCATTAATGAGATAAAATCCCAGAATGTATCATGTGCCGACGAAGCCTGTGGAATTTCATGATCAGGTTCTGGTTTTACGGCATGTACCAAATCCGGAAACTTTATGGCATCTTGTATGAAAAATACGGGTATATTATTAGCCACAAGATCGTAATTTCCTTCTTCTGTATAAAATTTTATGGAAAAGCCTCTTACATCTCTTGCAAGATCGGTACTTCCCCTGCTGCCTGCTACTGTTGAAAATCTTACGAAAACAGGAGTTTCTTTACCAGCTTCAGACAAAAATTTTGCTTTGGTATATTTTTCCATGCTTTTGGAGAGTCTGAAAACTCCATGTGCACCAGATCCTCTTGCATGTACAATTCTTTCTGGAATTCTTTCATGGTCAAAATGGGTAATTTTTTCTCTCAGGATAAAATCTTCAAGAAGTGTTGCTCCTCTCTCATCTGATTTGAGTGAATCCTGGTTGTTATTGATTTTTAAGCCTTGGTTTGTCGTCAGTTTTTCACCGGAATTATCGGTGGTATATTGTTGTAACTGATCAACTTTCGGATTGTTTAAATTGTCTTTTTTCATAAAATATTGGTGATTATATTCAAAAGAATACCTTCCTGAAAAATTTATTGTCAGGTAAGTATAAAGTAAAATTTTAGCTGAATAAAATGTTCAGCTAAAACATAAGGTATGTATCCCTTACAGACATCCGCAAAAATGCTGTAAGGGATTAATGGTTTTAATTATAAAACTTTCTTAGCGACGATTAGGAGAGGCAACACTATCTCTCATCATTTGTGATGAGTCCGGTCTTCCCTGTGCATTTAAAGCTGCAGTGTCGGAAGGCGGAAGTGCCATAGATGTATCTGTTGACATATCGGCTGAATTCATAGTATCAGTCTGATTGTCTACCTGTGTTTTTTCTTTTGAACAGCTGATTACAGTAAGCCCAAGAATAAGGGCAGAAAAAAAATACGTTTTCATATAAGTAATATTTATTGGTTTTGGTTATCCAAATTTAACCTTAAAATAACTTACATCTTATGACTTCAATCATATCAAACTTTATTTTACAAAGAGATTACGTTATAAAAGATAATTTAATCAGAAATTATACACATATTTTTCCGTTACAAATTTTGAGCAGATTTTCCTTTTCTAACTTTTTGACGGTTCGAATTACAGTCTCTACTCTGAGACCTGTAAGACTTGCCAGCTGCTGCCTGGAAAAAGGAACAATATATTTGAAAGGTTCCGGCTGTTTATGATGGTGTTTCAGAAGTTCAAAAACTTTACAGATTCTGTACGACGGTTTGTTTTCTGATAAAGTACTCAGCATTTTGTGACGATAAAACATCCTGTCTGAAGTATATGCCATAATGCTTTTCATAATTTCGTCACAAGACTCTATCAGTTTGAAGAAATTTGATCTGGAAAGCTTCCAGATTTCAGTATCTTCAAGCGCAACAGCATTGATGCAGTAAGGATGATCACTCCATAAAAAGGTTTCGGCAAAACAGTTTCCAATAGTTGGAAAACTGTGTATAAACTCGCTTCCATCGTCTCGATAAGTATTTAGTTTAACAAGACCTTTAGAAATCTGGTAATAAAATTTTGGATAAGAATTTTCTAGAAAAATGGTTTCACCTGCTTTGTATAACTGTATTTCAGCATCATTTTTAATGAGTATTTCTTCATTTATAACCATAAATTTTCTAAAGTTTATTTTTATGAAAGTCAGGTATCTATAAGTACACCTGTAGAATTTTAAAAGCAAGCAAAAGTATCATAATAACATCAAAAAAATTATGATCAGTAACATAAACCCGCTAAATAGAAGATAAAAAAAATTTAATTTTCACATACCACATATATTATGCTTGGCATATTGATTGCAAGTTATACAGTACACCATCACCAAATATATTAATATGAATCAACTTGCCTGCAAATCGTGGGCAAGTTTATTTTTATATTTAAGTATGGAAATTCTGTTGTTTATAAAACATCAATTATTGGCGTTATACTTATAAAATAATATCATTGCATACCACAAACATTTTCAGAGGCATACAAATTGTAACTTCATTCTAAAAGTATACAATGGAAAAAGCAGAAACCACCAATGTTTTAAACGATCTTCTACAAATAACCAACGACAGAATCAGAGGTTTTGAGAAAGTGGAAGGAAAAGTCTGGGAAAATTACTCCGGATTAAAAGGTGAATATGAAAAAATGATTTCACAGTCTAAAATGATGAAAGTTGAAATTATTAATCTTATTACGGAAAGAGGAGGAGATCCTAATGACAGTACTACGGTAGCGGGAAATCTTCACAGAACCTGGATTGACATCAAAAATTCGCTTCCTACAAGCAATAAAGACATGGAAACGCTTGAAAATGTTGTTTTTGGTGAAAAAAATGCTATTGAAGCATACGAAGAAGCTTTAAAAAGCGGAAATCTTGATAACGATAGCCATAAAGTAATTTCTGATCAGCTTAATAGTCTTAAAATTTCTTATGAACAGTTCAGTGAAATTGAAAAGTATAAAAGCAGAGAAGATTAATTTAAACAAATAAGAATACAATGAATTATCAGGAAGCTTTAGCTCATAAAAAAGAGTCATTAAAAAATGCCGACAAAAATGTTCTGGATATGTTTCATCTCGTCATTGCTCCTGCGAATACAGATGATGCCAAAAAGTTTATGGATGATTACCTGAAAAATCCGAGTGATTTTGATGATGAAAGCTGTAAAAATTACTCCTCGGATAATGAGTATGAAGTAATGAGTTTTAAAAAAGAAAATTGATTTTCACATGGTCTGATAATTGTAATTAATGAAAGTAAATCATTTAAAATATTATTATGGAAACAAAAAATGCAACTGCTAAAAAAAGCACAGCGAAGAAAAACACTAAAAATACTACAAAATCTTCAAAAACATCATCATCGAAGACTGCTGCAAAAAAAGACGCAGCTAAAGATCTGAAAGATTTATTTGAAGATTCATTAAAAGATATTTATTGGGCAGAAAAGGCACTTTCTAAAGCGCTGCCAAAAATGCAGAAAAATGCAACAGATCCTAAACTTAAAAAAGCAATCGGCGATCACCTGGAAGAAACAAAGGAACAGATTACCCGTCTTGAAGGTTGCTTTAAATCTTTAAAAAAGAAAGCGCAGGCAAAAAAATGTGATGCAATGCAGGGATTGCTGGATGAAGGCAAAAGCATCATGGAAGAAACAGAGCCCGGTGCAGTAAGAGATGCAGGAATTATTGCTGCCGCACAAAAAGTTGAGCATTATGAAATTGCCACTTACGGAACTTTAGCTGCGTATGCCAAAATACTTAAAGAAAAAGACTGTCTAAAATATCTTATTGAAACACTGGACGAAGAAAAAAACTGCAATAATCTTTTAACGAAAATTGCTGATACCAATCTGAATTCAAAAGCTATGAAATAAATTTTCAGACAGTAAAAAAAATATCCTTCATAATAACGATGAAGGATATTTTTTAATGGCTTAATCTTTCGGCATAAAGATATTTTTCAACCATTCTTTCAAGCTTATTCAGATCAAATGGTTTAGCAATAAAATCATCAGCCTGAGCCTTTTTTGCGAGTGAACTTATATCGCTGTTAGCGGTCATGTAGATCACCGGAATATTTTTATAACTATCTTCATTTCTTAAAAGCTTCAATGCTCCTATTCCACCAATCTCGGGAATCCAGTTATCCATTAAAATTAAATCCGGAAAAAAAGCACCTACCCGATCCAGAATATCCTGAGAGGTCTGGGAGATTTGCACTTCGTAACCGTTCTCTGCAAAAATAATTTTGAAAACATCAAGAATGGACTGATCATCGTCAAAAATTAGAATTTTCTTTTTCATATCTCAAATATTTCACTTCAAAATTACTCCCTAAACGAAATACCATATTATGACTTGAGTAATGTTTTATTACAAATAAATTCCTTATAGTAGATATATTATTACAACAAAAAGACCGCCATTTTATATGGCAGTCTCACATTTAGAAGTAATTATTTTTATTTTGCTTCAAAATATACTCTTCTATTAGCTCTGTTTTTCCATTCAGGACATTTAGAAGCCGGGTCACATTCAGGATATTTCAGATCTTTCTTTCCATTTCCTTTAGAATTTAGCTTAGAAGCCTCTACCCCGTTTCTTACTAAATAGTCCTTTACGTTTCTAGCTCTCTTTTCAGATAAATTTTGGTTGTACGCTTCCGTTCCTCTGGTATCTGTAGCACCAATTACAGTATAACTTCCATTTGAAGAATTGATGTAATTAACTGCATTATTTAAAATTGGTGTATTAGAAGGTAAGATTTTATCTGAGTTAAGATCAAACTCGATTCCGTCTAACTTAGTTTCAGCTTCAGAAACCATTCCACCGGTATTGTTTGCCGGTCCTGTTGGACATCCCTGATTTTCAACCGGTCCCGGAACAGTTACACATTTATCATACAAATCAATTACTCCGTCCATATCTACATCCAAAGCAACACCTGCACCGTCAACTCTTGCACCTGCAGGAGTATCAAGCTGTCTGTCCCAGTCATCACAAACTCCGTCATTATCGGCATCACCGCTTTTACATACTTCAAGATCGTTTACTTTAGATTCCAAAACATCCATTTTGTAGTAAATTTCCTGTAGCGGATCATGCCACATCAAATGAGAATCGTGTTTTCCTAAGTTGATGCTAAGACCTAAAGTTGCATTGAAAAAATTGTCTGAAACCTGATCTTCTCTTCTGTTGATAGCACTATATTGTTCTCCTCCACCATCAAACTGATCGTCTGTGGTTACAACATACATTACTCTACCTTCAAGATCTACTCTGTTGCTGATTTTATATTTAAGACCGGCTCCCGCTTGTCCGAAAAATGAAAATCCGCTGAATGGCTTCACTTCAGTCATTAACCGTTGTCCAAATTCGTCTTTCTGATATGCTCTGTAAGCTAAAGTTCCGATACCAGCATATCCATGAAGTGCCCATCTGTAAGGAGATTTGTTATCAACCCTTCTTAAAAGGTTTGAGAAATTAATATCTCCCAATAAAGATATTGCATCGTACTGCGTTCTGGCTCCTACCTGCTGAGTAACGGAAGCGTTTGCAGGCGCATCGTCTTTAGTACTGAACCATCCTTGTCTTGTTTCACCGCGGTCATACTGCAATTTTAGACCGAAAGCATGAGTAATAGCTTTATCAACACTAAAATAAGCTGAATAACCAAAAAGATTTTTACCGTTTCCGTTTTTAATTGAAGTAAGATCTGCAGACTGCATCAACGGTACCCCGGCTCCGAAAGAGATTGACCAGTCATTGAATCTTTTAGAAGACTGATTAAAACGTTGTACATTGGCAGAACCGGAACTAAATGTGTTCGGATATTCAGTATTATCCACAACTTGTAAAGAATCCTGCGCCAATGCTGCAGTAGGAACTGCGATGGCAAGCGATAAAATTGCTAGTTTTGATTTCATATAATTTATTTATTTGATTGTTTAATTCTTAAAAAAATTGAAAATTGAACAGATGTTAATTATAAAATTTTATGATAAAACATTAGAAAATTAACATAAGTAGTGTGCCGTCTCATATCCAATTACCATACCAAAGAAACAAAATGAAGGTTTTAAGTTTATTATTTAAATCATATTGTATTATTAAAAAAATAACGGTTTAAAAAAGTTGATAAATAATTAAATTTTTTCAAAATGATTGATTTATATATTTTTCAATGAAAATAATACAATAATACATTTATGGTAATTGATAATTTAAGCACATGACCTTGAAAAAATTTCACGTCCCAAATAGAACAAAAGATGCAGAGAGTTTGACGGTACAAAAAGCTGAATGTTATTAGAATTAATCATTTTAAACTTCCAGCTGTATTTTTTACAGTAATGAAGTATTTGCTGTAGCTCATTATCCAGCAGAGCAAGTGTTACAGAAATTTCCTGATTATTAATAGTAGATGGATTCATATATATTCTGATTGGTCTATCTTCCCTTTGCAATCAGCATGCCACAGAACTCACTCGTCTCTAAAAACTTTTATAGATTCATCCGGGAAAATGATGGCAATTTCGACAGCAGATTCAAAATCAATTATATGACTTGTATTATCTTCATCTTTATTGTCAAGATTATATATGGTAACTTCAAAAGGATCATGCGTTATAACAGCAGGTTTACCTTCAACGACTTTTCTTTTTTTATATAGAACTCTTACGTTTTGAATAAGTGAAGTATTATCAATAAATTCTTTTTTTAGCTCAAAAGTTATTTCCATAGATTATTTATTAAGTATTAAAAAAAACAATCCTAAAAATCACTCTTTAGGATTGCAAATTTGTAACATGTGATCAATAAGGATCACAAAATCAAAAATTAAAAATTTGAATTTTAATTTTTCATTTCGTTTAAGTTACTGAATTTGTTATAAGAAGATTTTAGATGATGAAGCTGATCGCTCACAATTCTTGAGCTTTCCGGACACAAATCTCCGCTGTCTAAAGCATCCTGATATGCGTCTATTGCTGCTTCTTCACCAAAAACCACATTTTCTAAAGTAGACTCTGTTTTATCACCGGAAAATGAATTTTTAACATCAATCCATGCTCTGTGGATTGCTCCTGCTGTACTTGTAGTATTGTCTGCATCTCCGCCTTTTTCACGGATAAGACTCATCAGTTCAGATTTCATGGTTTGCGACTGACTTACCATTTGATCATAATCTGCTTTCAAAGGAGAATACGTTTCCCAAACTTTGTCTTCTACTTTAGAAAATCCTTCAATTCTGTCGTTCGTAATGTTCAGTAGATCGTTTAATACTGAAACTGTTCTTTCGTTTTGCATAAAAATATTTTTTGTGATGTGCTTACTTTCTTGCAACGACCATACCATTAAAGGCATTTTATGATTAAAAATTAAAGATGTGGTATCTTTTTAAGTCAATTATTTTTTTTTAAACATAAATTTTACGATTGATAATTTTTAGAAAGTTTTCTTTTTCCAGCTGTTTCACAGTACGGATAACTGTTTCCACACGTAATGCCGTTAAAGAAGCCAGCTGTTGGCGCGTAAGAGGAATTTCATATTCAAATTTTTCGGAATCCTCATTATAGCTTCTATAGTAATCTAAGGCTCCTTTTACTCTTACTGCTGGTCTTAGAGAAGAATTGTTATCAAGCATTATATATTTGTGATAAAGTCTTTCTGAAAGAAATTTATTGATATCCCTGGAAACATGAGGATTTTCATCTAACAACATCTCAAATTTTGCTTTAGGCAGTTTCAAAATTGTACATTCTTCGAACGTAATTGCATTTACAGGATATGTTTTATCAATAAAAAGCAAAAGTTCACAAACACTTAATCCTTTTTCCAGAATCGCAAAAATAAGTTCTTTACCTTCTTCATTATAATTGTTGAGCTTAATTCTTCCTTCTACAATCTGATAATAGTATCGGGGACTATCTCCTTCACTAAAAATAACATGGGACGGCTGAAAAGTTTCGGTTTCTGCTCCGTATCTCATAAGAAGATCTTCATGTATCAGCATAGCTTAATTTTTTTAGGTTTAATAAAGTATTCAAAGAAAGTATCTGTTGTAAGCATCTAACAACAATTATTCCAATGCAGGAATAATTTTAATGTATAAAAACCAAGCATATTTCTATTTTTTAAAAAATTTTGCAATTTTTTTGAATAAAACTACATAAAGGCATAAAAAGTGTATTGTATGAGTACAACCAAATAAAAATTATATATTATGAGAAGTATTTTGTGGCTTGTAGCCGTTATCTGCATCATTGCATGGCTTTTAGGAATGTTGGGAATTATTCCCGGAATGGACACAGGAAGTTTAGTACATGTCTTATTAGTAATTGCAGTAATCGTTATCGTGATTAATTTACTTACGGGACGAAAACCACTTAATTAAACTAAACAAATTAAAAGAATAAACAGCTGTCAATCGGCTGTTTTTTTTGCTTTTAACTAAGAAACAATAAAAAAGAGTATTTTTTTAGTTATATAACTGGAGGCTTCAGTTTATATATCATCAGATCATTATTTAATTTTCAAACATTTGTAAATCAAACATTTAAAAATGAATATACCATTCTAGTTTTATAAATTTTTACGTTAATATTTATAAATGCTACCCACACTTGTTTGCCAAAGAAAATATATGCTTTTATATTTGTTACAGAAAAACATGAGACACTAATCATTCATATATAACTTTTCATCATTCAGTTTTCATGTAGAATATCAGGGTTCGGACAAGCTAGGAACATGAACCCTGTTCTCTACAATTCCAGAAAATTTTTTTTTGATGAAAATCACCATTTATACCATCACATTATATTAATAAAAAAATCTAACTTTCTTTGCGAAGGTTAGATTTTATTTTTTGTAAAGTATAACTTTTTCTAAGAATTATTCTTTTGATCTTCCAGCTCACTGATTCTTTTCTTAATAAAATCTGCCGGTCTTATACCATTTTGTTCAAGAAAAATATTAGAGAAACTTTGCCGGTTACTAAAACCAGCCGCTGAAGCAATGTGTTCAATTGAATACTTTCTCCACTCCTTATCATGATAAATTTTCTCGGTAGCGAAATTGATTCTTAAGACATTAATATAAGTGTTGAAGTTACTGCCTTTATATTCATTAATTACTTGTGACAGGTAAGAAGTATTTGTTTTAAACTGTTCAGCTAATTTTTTTAATGTCAAACCTTGTTCAAGGTAGCCTTGATTTTTTTCAAAGTTCTGTATGTCTTTCAATAATTTTTCAACAATACTATTATCAAACTTAATATTTTTCTCAGAATCAGCTATTGGCTCTTGCTTTACCGGAATTTCAACCGGCTGCTGTTGCTGCTGTTGCTGTTTTTCTTCCATTTTCTTTAGCAGATCTTCATAGCTTTTTTGGATTTTTTTCTGTTTCTTAAGCCTCATATAAATTACAAAACCAAGAAATCCAATAACAACTACACAAAATAAAAGCAAAATTTTACTGAAGGAATTGCTTTTTTCTAAATCTTCTTTAGTGTCCAAAAGCCTTTTGGTATCATATTCTTTATAGACACGTGTAGATAAATATTTAAAATCAGCTGCAATGATGCTATCCGCTTTCAATAGCTGATTAGTATAATACAACTCCTCCTTATGATTTTCTCTTTTCTTGTAAAATTCTATGAGTTCTTCATAATTTGTTCTTAATTCCGGAAGAATAAAGGTGTTTTTATTGAAAATTGAATCTACTTTTTTATAGTTCTCAACTTCTTTATCATGATTTCCAAGAATTTCATAACTTCTACCTTTATAATAATAAATATATGAAATCCATGTAAAGTCATTAACTTTAATTAATTCAGGCAAAGATTGATCAAAATATTCAATGGCTTTATTATAGTTCTTCTTTCTAAACTCTGAAATACCTATGCTTTTATTGAAATAACTCTTCTCCAGATAAAAATCTTTAGAATCAGGTAAAGTCTTTATTCCTTCTTTTAACAATTCATCAGCCTGCGCATTCTTATCAAGCATCTGATAACAGACAATCGCTTGGTGAAGTGAGTTAAAATAACCCTTTCTATTGTTAAATAAAAGGTTTTTGTGCAGATTATCACTCAGCTTTGTTTCAAAATACCTTATGCAATCATTAAAAATTTCTAGAGCTTCGTCATAGTACCCTAAATAACTTTTAACAACACCAATATGATATAAATTTTGATATTTTAAAAAGTCATCTTTAGAATCTTTTAAGTGCTCATAAGCTTTTAAGTATTCTTCTAAAGCTAACTGAAACTTTCTCTGGTTAAAATAATATATTGCACCTTTACTTAAAAAAGCATCACCAATCAAATCTTCATCTCCTGATTTTTTTGCTGCTGCTATTGCACTGTCTGCGTACGTTAATTTACTATTTGATGAATATAATATCGCATCTTTGTATGCTTGAAAAAGCTCTTTATGGTTATTTTCTGACTTGGCTTTCTTTATATATTGATTAATAAACACAAATGCTCTTGAATCATTTTCTTCAAAACCGTAATATTTCTCTCTCAATTTAGAATAATAATCCTGTGCATACAGTAATACAGTAAGCATAATAAAGAAAGAAGTAAAAATTTTTTTAATCATTGATATCTCCCTGACAAATTTTCATCAAAAATACATAAAAACTATTTATAATAAGCTATTTTAAACTGATCTGTTTAAATTTTTAAACAGCATTTTTTTATTAATGCTTTTATTACAAATTGTAAAAATTTATAAATCAGACCCCCTGTTTCTTGCTTTAAGTACAGATTTTGACTACTTTCGAGCATCTAAAATTATCAAAAAATAGTAAGTTTAATCATTAATCCTAGTACAATGAAAAACAATTTTATAGCACTTAGCTTAGCAATTATCGGAATTTGCACAGTTGCCTGCAGGCAGTCTGATGAAAACTTTGATGAAGATTTTAAAGCATCTAAAGAAAATGTTGAAGAACCTCAAATGACAGCAAGAGATTCGACAGGAATAAACCCAGATCCACCAAGAAACGGTACACATTGGAAAATAGCAGGTAAAAACAAGGAGAATCCAAAAGAGACACCTGAATCAGGAAGTCTAATAGTTATAAAAAGAGATACCATAAATACTCCAACAACTGATATAGGTGATAATGGCGGTGGTGATCCTCCTAGAAATGGAACACACTGGAGAACAAAATAATAGACATTTTACTTAACAACTACTTTCTAAAATTAGGAAGTAGTTTTTTTATGATAATTATCCATCTTTAATAAAATACTCTCTACGTCCAACTTACATTATTAAAAAACCTTCCGAAATTATGGAAGGTTTTAATAATATTATAAAAATCGTAATTTCTTTTACAGTAATAATGTTAGGGGACTTTCTAAATATGTTTTCAAAGTTTGTAAAAACTGAGCACCTGTAGCGCCATCTACTACTCTATGATCACAAGCTAACGATAATTTCATTGTATTGCCCACTACAATCTGTCCGTTTTTAACTATTGGTTTTTCAACAATTGCACCAACAGAAAGAATGGCAGAGTTTGGCTGATTGATAATACTTGTGAAAGTTTCAATTCCGAACATTCCTAAGTTTGAGATTGAGAATGTAGAACCCTCCATTTCATTGGCTTTAAGACCTTTCGATTTGGCTCTTCCTGCCATATCTTTTACAGCAGAAGAAATCTGAGTATAAGTCATCTGATCAGTATTCTTCAAAACAGGAACAACCAATCCGTCTGGAATAGCTACTGCAACACCAATATTGATATTTCCTCTATGAATAATTTTGTCTCCTGCCCAGCTTGAATTCACCTGTGGATGTTTTCTTAAAGCAATTGCTGTAGCCTTTATAATCATATCATTGAAAGAAATCTTTGTGTCTGGTAAAGAATTGATTTCTTTTCTGGCTTCAATTGCTTTATCCATATTGATTTCTACCATCAGGTAATAGTGAGGCGCAGTAAACTTGCTTTCGGAAAGTCTTTTGGCAATAATATTTCTTACCTGAGAATTCGGAGTTTCTGAATCTTCACCCTGTACAAAACTTAATGCAACCTGAGCCGCAGCAGGACTTGCAGACGGAACTGAATCAGCTGATTTAGCAGAAGGCTGATAGTTTTCAATATCTTTTTTAACAATTCTTCCATTTTCACCAGATCCTTTTACAGAACTGATGTCTAAACCCTTCTCCTGAGCCATTTTTTTAGCTAAAGGAGAAATAGCAACTCTCTCATTGTTGCTGGCTGCTGATTGTTGATTGTCAGTTGTTTGTTTTGGAGCTTCAGCTTTTTGTTCAGCAGGCTTTTCTGAAGACTGAGAAGCAGGTTTTGGAACTCCAACTCCTGAAACATCTGTTCCTTCAGGTCCAATAATTGCCAAAACCGAATCAACTGGAGCAGCTCCACCTTCTTCAACGCCTTGTTTTAACAAAACGCCATTGAATTCAGATTCAAAGTCCTGAACAGCTTTATCTGTTTCGATCTCGGCTAATAGATCACCTTCTTTAACAGTATCTCCTACGTTTTTATGCCATTTCGCCACTTTTCCTTCTGTCATTGTATCAGAAAGGCGCGGCATTGTGATTACTTCTACTCCTTCAGGAGCTTCTGAAGAAGTTTGTTCAGTATCGGCAGTTTTTTCTTCAGTTGTAGATTCTTTTTCGGATGAATCATTACTGGGAGTACTTCCGCCTGTTAATCCTGAAATATCTTCTCCCTCTTTTCCTATAATTGCAAGAACAGAATCTACAGCAGCAGCGTTACCTTCTTCTACACCAACATACAAAAGTGTTCCTTCCATTTCAGATTCAAAATCCTGAACAGCTTTATCCGTTTCTATTTCGGCTAAAATATCGCCTTCTTTTACTTTATCTCCTACTTTTTTATGCCATTTCGCCACTTTTCCTTCCGTCATTGTATCGGAAAGACGCGGCATTGTAATTACTTCTGCCATAATTTTTTTAATTTGAAAATTTGGTAATTTGGTAATTTGAAAAATTAAAAAAGATATGATAATAGATCAGTTTCGAATTTTCAAACTTTCAAATTGACTCATTATCTGTTAGTTTTCTAATTTATCTAAGAATGGATAATCTTCCTGAGCATACACGTATTCATATATTTTTTCAGTATCCGGATATGGTGAGTTTTCCATAAATTCAATACATTCCTCAACGAAATCTCTTGATTTATTATCCATTGCTTCCAGCTCTTCTTCAGTTGCCCAGTTATTTTCTAAGATTCTTGCCTTGATCAACTCAATAGGATCATCTTTTTTAGCAATAGAAACTTCATCTTTAGATCTGTATGGTTCTGCATCAGACATTGAGTGACCTCTGAAACGATACGTTCTTGCTTCAATGAAAGTAGGTCCATCTCCTCTTCTTGCCCTCTCTATAGCTTCATAAGCAGCTTCAGCCACTTTTTCAGGATCCATTGCATCTACTGCGAGACAAGGCATTTCGTAACCTAAACCTAACTTATAGATGTCTTCGTGATTGGCAGTTCTTTTTACAGAAGTTCCCATTGCGTATTGGTTGTTTTCAACTACAAATACCACAGGAAGTTTCCAGTTCATTGCCATGTTGAAGGTTTCGTGAAGCGAACCCTGTCTTGCAGCACCATCACCGAAGAAACAGATATTTACTGCTTTTCTGTCAAAATATTTATCTGCAAAAGCAATACCCGCACCTAAAGGAATTTGTCCCCCAACAATACCGTGACCACCGTAAAAACGATGTTCTTTGCTGAAAATATGCATAGATCCTCCCATACCTCCGGAAGTACCGGTTGCTTTACCGCAAAGCTCAGCCATGATTCTCTTAGGATCTACTCCCATCGCCATTGGGTGAATATGACATCTGTAAGCAGTAATCATACTATCTTTGGTTAAATCCATTGCGTGCGTAAAACCTGCAGGAATAGCTTCCTGACCGTTGTACAAGTGTAAAAAACCTCTGATTTTTTGTTTTAAATAAAGAGAACGGCATTTGTCTTCAAACCTTCTCCACATTGTCATATCTTCATACCACTTCAGGTACACTTCTTTAGAAAATTCTTTCATGTGTTAGCTCTTGCTTATTTATAATGAAATAGTTGAGCAAAAATATAAAAAAACTTTGTTTTTATTATATACGGAGCAATTGTTTTTTTGGTTATAGTGTTATATTTACATTTCAGAATTATTTATGGAAGAAAAAACAACTTCATCACTGCATATTGTATCAAGATTAATCTCAGACTTTTTCAACCCTCTTGTTTCGCTTTTTATTTATTTTGTGTATTTAAGCTTTAAAATTTATACATTTAAAGAAGCAGTTATGCACTTTCTCCCTATTTTGTTGATAACAATCCTTCCTATCATTATTTGGATCTACTGGAACGTAAAAACAGGCAGATACACCAATATGGATGTGTCTAACCGGGTACAAAGGAAAAGTTTGTATATTTTTATAGCGGTCTGTATAGTTTTTTATCAACTGTATCATTATATAATGAATGGCTTTCTGGATTTTGTGATGCTTTTCATTCTCGTTCTACTTTTTGCATTGCAGTACAGCAATTTATACATTAAAAGCTCAATGCATACTGCTTTTAATATCTTTGTTGCGGCATTGTTTTATGATTCTGATTGGAGAGCTGGCTTATTCTGGCTTTTCATTGCTGCTTTGGTAGGCGTCACAAGAGTTATTTTGCGTCGACATACCGTAAAAGAAGTATTTATGGGAGCCGGTATCGCATTTATGGTATCTTTTGTATATCTTTATTGCAATATTCACTTTCAACATTAAGAATATCTTATGAAAATCAACCATCTTACATCTGCTGAAGAAAATCTAATGAAGTTATTCTGGAAACTGGAAAAATTTTACCTGAAAGATGTAATGGAACAACATCCGGAGCCTAAACCTCATCAGAACACAGTTTCTACTTACCTTAAAATTCTTGTTGAAAAAGGATACCTTTCTACAGAGAAAGAAGGCAGAATTTTCAGATATTCTGTTATCGTTCCTGCTGAAGAATATAAAAAGTTTTTACTGAGAGAACTTTCTCATCAGTTTTTTGATGATTCAGGAAAAGAAATTTTGGACTTTTTATTCAAAGAAAATCTGATCTCGCAAAAAGACCTGCAATCTTATTTTGATTTGAAAATAGAAATGAAACCTGTAAAAATAAAAGAGCCAAAGCTTGAATACGCAGAGGAAATTCTAAACCCAAAGAAAACTAAGAAGGAAAAAGTGAAGAATAAGGAAAAGAAAAAGAAGAAAAGAGATCAGAACAGGATATAAAAAAAGCGGCTAAAAAGCCGCTTCTTGTTTTTACCAACGGTTTCCACCGCCGTTTCCGCCACGGCTGTTTCCGTAACCACCGCCGTTTCCACCACGATTGTTACCATAACCACCTCCGCTTCTGTTATTATCGAAACTTCTTCTTGGTTTTTCTTCTCTTGGCTTAGCTTCAGAAACATTAAGAACTTTTCCGTTAAATTCTTTCTGATTAAGCGCGTCAACAGCTTGCTGACCTTCTGTGTCACCCATTTCGATGAATCCGAAACCTCTTGAGCGACCAGTTTCTCTGTCTGTTACGATTTTAGCTGATGATACATCGCCAAATTCTGCAAATAAATCGTGCAACTCATACTCTTTAGTTGCGTAGTTGATGTTTGAAACAAAAATGTTCATTTAAAAAAAATTAAAAAATTAATAAAAATTGGGGATATAAAAGAAAAGCAACATAATAATGAACATAATATTGATTCCAAATATAAACGTCTGCAAGATACAATTTATAATTGCATGACAAAGTATTTTTTAAATTTATTTTAGTTAATTTTTCAACCAAAGGATTATTTTGATAAAAAGTATTAATTTATGATCAAATTTCCATGAATAAAATTTAAATATCATAGGTTCTGGATAATATTTGTAGTTTTTGAATTTAACAGTTTGTTTCATAAAAATCAGTAAAATAAATTAAAACCATTTATTCTAAAGCAAATGATTGAGAATATAAATTGCTGTTTTAAGATTACTAAATTTAGTTAAGTTGAAAATGCAGGTTTTAAAAACTAAATTTGCAGTACAATTATAAAAAATGAATTATCATACAAGAAAATGGGTAAAACCTGAAGACTTAAATCCTAATCAATCTCTTTTTGGAGGACGGCTTTTGCAGTGGATTGACGAAGAAGCGGCTTTGTACGCAGTAATTCAGTTGGAAAACAAAAAAGTGGTAACGAAATTTATCTCAGAGATCAATTTTGTAAGTTCTGCAAAACAGGGAGATATTATTGAAATCGGTATTGAAGTTACAAGCTTTGGTTCTACTTCCCTTACTTTAAGATGTGAGGTAAGAAATAAAATGACACATCAGACCATTATTACAGTTGACAGAATTGTAATGGTAAACCTTGATGAGAACGGCAACCCTGTTCCGCACGGAAAAACTCAGGTAGAATTTGTGAAAGACAGAATCAAGTTAAAGGAATGAAAATATTCATAAAAAATATGGTTTGCGGAAGATGCATTGCAGCTGTTTCGGCCATTTTTGATGAATTGGGTATTAAAAATAAATCTATCAACCTTGGTGAAGTAGAAACAGAATCTTTGATTTCAGAAAAAGATACTGTACTCATTGAAAACCGTCTTTTGGAAACTGGTTTTGAACGAATCAAAGACTCTTCACATCAGTTGACCGATAAAATCAAAAGCATCATTATCCTGAAAATCAGCAGTCTTGATATTGAAGAAAATTTTTTGATCTCAAAATTTCTAAGTTCAGAATTAAGCAAAGATTACAGTTTACTTTCCAAAACTTTTTCTCAGAACGAGAATGTTACCATTGAGCAGTTTTTTATCCTTCAAAAAATTGAGAAAGCAAAAGAACTGCTTCTTTATAATGAATTTTATTTAACAGAAATTGCTGCAAAACTTGGCTATAAAAGCGTGCAACATTTATCTTCACAGTTCAAAACAATTACAGGCTTCACTCCTACTGAATTTAAAAAACTGAAGGTTCACAACAGAAAAGCACTAGATCAGATCTGAAACATCATTTAGTTTATAATTATTTAGTCGTACAGTTATTCAGTTTCCCGGCCAAGTAATTCTTACAGCTAACTAAATTCTATAACTATTATCCCTAAATTTATAACAGCTTACAAAATCCTTTTCGGAAATTTGTAAAATAAATGTAAAATCATGCACCAAAAATATAAAGTCTTAGGGATAACCTGTTCAGGTTGCCAGATAAAAATTTCAGAAAAACTTAATAGCCTGGAAGGAATATCTGCCGAAATCAACCTTGAAGAGAGCACTGCCGAAATTCATTCGGAACAGGAAATCAATTTATCACAGCTCAATCAGGCACTTTCTGAGATTGGAAATTATAAGCTCGAAGATCAAAAAAAATCTGATAACACTGTTATAAAACCACAGGATCGAGTTTCCCCTTCATCCGTTTATTATTGTCCGATGGAATGTGAAGGCGACAAAGTCTATTTTCAGCAGGGAAAACGATGTCCGGTCTGTAATATGTTCTTAGTTCCGATTGAGGAAAAATTAGCAAAAGATCCGAATTATAAACCTACTTATTCGTCAACAAATCTTCCAGAAAACTTCAAAGACCATATTGGAAAATATTACTGTCCGATGTTTTGTGAAGACGATAAAGTGTATGATGAAAAAACAGACTGCCCCGTTTGTCACATGCATCTGGAAGAAATTACGGAAGATATGGTTAAAAATTCTGTATCACAATCTCACCATCATCATCACCATGAAGTTAAAACACCAAAAGTTACAGATGATATGGCAGGAAGATATTATTGTCCGATGTTTTGCGAAGGTGATAAAACATATGATAGCAATGTAGGCTGTCCGGTCTGCGGAATGGATCTGGTAAAATATCCGGAAAAAGGTGAAGAAGAAAGTGATGATACTTACAACATTTTAAAAAGAAAATTCATCATTTCTTTGGCTTTTACCATTCCCGTTTTTGTTTTATCAATGGGCGGAATGTTGGTTGATTTTCCTTTCTCACACAACATTCAGGGAGTTTTTGAATTAATTTTAACACTTCCTGTCCTGTTTTATTCCGGATGGTTTTTGATGAAAAGAGGTTGGGTTTCTTTTAAAACATGGAACTTAAATATGTTCAGCTTAATTGCTTTGGGAGTGGCTGCAGCATTCATTTTTAGCGTTATCGCACTAACGTTTCCTGATTTGCTTCCGCACGAAATTCGAGGACACAACCATAAAATTCCTTTATATTTTGAAGCCGTCTGCGTGATTATGACTTTGGTAATTCTTGGTCAGCTGATGGAAGCTTTAGCCCATAAAAAAACAGGAAATGCCATTAAAGAACTGATGAATCTTTCTCCGGATGAAGCGAATCTGATGATTAACCACGAAGAGAAAAGAGTTCCGCTTTCCGAAGTGAAAATCGGGGATATTATAAAAGTAAAACCAGGTGAAAAAATTCCTGTTGACGGAAAAATTATCGACGGAAACTCTACTGTCGACGAAAGCATGATTACGGGAGAACCCATTCCTGTTGAAAAAAATAAAAATGATCTGGTAACATCAGGAACCATCAACGGAAATCAGGTTTTCATCATGAAAGCAGAGAAAGTAGGCGATGAAACTTTGCTTTCCAAAATTATAAAAATGGTGAATGATGCAAGCAGAAGCCGCGCTCCTATTCAGAAACTTACCGATAAAGTTGCAAAAGTTTTTGTTCCTGCAGTAATAGTTGCTGCTGTTGTCACTTTCGTGCTGTGGCAGATTTTCGGACCGGAAAACCAAAAGACTCTGTACGCTTTTATCAATGCTGTGGCGGTTTTAATTGTAGCCTGTCCCTGTGCTTTAGGCTTGGCAACACCAATGTCTTTAATGGTAGGAATCGGAAAAGGTGCTAAAAACGGAATTTTAATTAAAAATGCAGAGGCTTTAGAACAAATGAATAAAGTAAATGTTCTGATTACCGACAAAACAGGAACTTTAACGGAAGGAAAGCCATCGTTGGAACATATAGAAATTACAAACAATTTTGATCAAAGTTTAATTTTAAAATTAGCCTATTCATTAAATCAAAATTCAGAACATCCACTTTCAAATGCTGTGATAAAAAAAGCAAAAGACGAAAATATTACTGCTGAAAAAGTAGAAAAATTTGAAAATATTTCGGGAAAAGGCGTTAAAGGAATTATTAATGGGAAAATGGTTTATTTGGGAAATGAGAATCTTTTGGTTTCACATAATATTCAAATTTCCGGAGATTTAAAATTAAAAGCTACCGAAATTCAGTCAAAAGCGCATACCATTTCATACATTGCTCAGGAAAATGAGGTATTAGGATTTATAAGTTTCACAGACAAAATTAAAGAAACCTCCAAAAAAGCCATTCGACATTTGATAAAGGACGGGATTGAAGTAATCATGATGACAGGAGACAACGAAAATACCGCAAAAGCAGTTGCTGATGAGCTGGGAATAAAACACTATAAAGCCAATTGTCTTCCTGAAGATAAACTGAACGAAGTAAAAAAACTTCAGCAAAAAGGAAAAATTGTTGCAATGACCGGTGACGGAATCAACGATTCTCCTGCTCTGGCACAGGCAAATATTGGGATTGCAATGGGAACCGGAACCGATGTGGCAATAGAAACGGCAGAAATTACCTTATTAAAAGGTGATATTACGGGAATTGCAAAAGCAAAAATTTTAAGCGAAAAACTATTGAGAAACATCAAAGAAAATTTATTCTTTGCATTTATTTATAATGTTTTGGGAATTCCGGTTGCGGCAGGATTGTTGTATCCTTTTTTTGGAATCCTTTTGTCACCAATGATTGCAGCGGCAGCGATGAGCTTTAGTTCTTTATCGGTGATTTTAAATTCATTGAGACTGAATTCTGTAGATCTGGATATTAAATAAATTATTAATTCTCCGAAACAACAATATGAAAGAAGGTAATATCTATATCGGCTGTTCAGGTTTCTATAATAACGACTGGAAAGGCTCGCTATATCCCGAAAATGCTCAAAGCAAAGATTTCCTGACTTTATATTCTAAAGAATTTAATACTGTTGAGATCAATTCAACCTTTTACAGAAAACCTACGGCAAAAACATTATTGAAATGGTTTGATGAAACACCTGATGATTTCAGATTTTTTATTAAAATCCCTAAGACCATTTCGCACGAAAAGCGCCTGAAGGACTGTAAAGAGGAAATTAAAGAATTTTGTAATCATATTCGGACTCATTTACAGGATAAACTTACTGGTTTTTTGTATCAGTTTCCTCCGTCATTCAAAAATACGGATGAAGATCTGGATTTAATCACCAATAATCTTGATTTTGACTATTTAAATGTGATTGAATTTCGTCATAATTCGTGGTGGAATGATGACGTTTATTCAGCTTTATTCTCGAAAAATATTATTTTTTCGGGTGTTAGTTTCCCGGGAAATCTTTCTGATGAATTGATCATTAATCATCCGCAACTGTTTTATTACCGTCTTCACGGGAAACCTATTCTTTATAAATCTGAATATCCTCAAAATGAATTGGAAAATTTAGCCCAAAATATTTTAAATTCAGGAAAGAAAGGCTTTATTTTCTTCAATAATACTTGGGGAACAGCAGCAGTAAAAAATGCTGTTGAGATAAGAACAATGATTCAAAAATAATTTTGAATGAAATTTCATTAAAAAGTGAGAATAATATAAAAATGTGGTACAAATTTTGCTAAATTTACCATGTAAAATTTAACAATTTTTAACAATTTAATTTCCACTAATTTTTATGAACAAAACTTTTGCGGAAAAGTCTTTAAAGCAGACTTTTCTTGGGATGCTTGCAGTGATGAGTGCAGCATCAGCCTTTTTAACTGGTTGTAACCAGAAGTATGAAACAAGAGAATCTGAAAAGATTTTCACAGAACAGCCTCCCCTCGCAAAAGTCCCCGTCACCGTGGAAGATGAAGAAGTTCCTGCAGATAAAAGAGTCATCTATCTCACCTTTGATGACGGTCCAAACCGCGGAACCGAAAACCTTCTGAAAATTTTACAAAAAAGGAATGTGTGTGCTACAGCATTTTTAATAGGAAAACATGCATCAGACAGCAAAAAACAGAAAGCTGACCTTGAAAATATGAGAAGCAATAATCTGATTGAGCTTGCCAATCACAGCTATGCCCATGCCCATCATAAGTATTCTGAATATTACAAAAATCCCGAAGCAGTAGTACAGGATTTTAACCGTGCAAAAGACAGCCTCAAACTTACCGGGAAAATTGCAAGAACACCCGGAAGAAATATCTGGAGACTCAACAATATCAACGTAACAGATATTAAAAGCTCTTCAGAGGCTGCTGATCAGTTACAGAAAGCCGGATATAAAGTCATCGGCTGGGATCTTGAATGGAAACCCACCAATAAAATGACACTTAAAGGAAATCACGAAGCTATGCTGAAAAAAGTGGACAGTATTTTCTTTAATGATCTTGAGAAAACATCAAGACATCTGGTATTTCTTACACACGATCAATATCTTACGGATGCAGATTCTGTGGAAGAACTGGATCAGTTCATTGCCAAACTTCAGAAATCTAACAGGTTTGTTTTTAGAAAAATTTCGTCATATCCGAAAATCAACGAGGTTCTGAATTGATTCCACACATATTTAATGAAGTAGTTTAAAAACTAAACCATTAAAGAAAATAAGAAGTTAAGCAATATTAAGAAAATCAATAGATTTTAAATAAGACAATCAAAAATAAGCTTAACTTAATACTCTTAACTTCTTACTCAGCGATTCTAAACTTCTGTAAAATCTCTGAGATTTATTTAATTTTTTATTTTAAAATTCAGAAATTTGCAGTTATGAGCATTCAGGAAAATTACAATGAAATAAAAAGCAGACTTCCGGAAAATGTTGAATTGGTAGCGGTTTCTAAAACACATCCGGTTTCAGCAATTCAGGAAGTTTATAATCTCGGACAAAAAGTTTTTGGCGAAAACAAAGTACAGGAGCTGTCGGAAAAACAGCCGCTGCTTCCGAAAGATATCAAATGGCATCTGATCGGCCATCTTCAGACCAATAAGGTAAAATATATTGCAGAATTTATTGATACTATTCAGAGTGTGGATTCCGAAAAACTTCTGAATGAAATCAATAAAGAAGCCGCGAAACACAACCGCAAAATAAAGGTTTTGCTTCAGGTGAAAATAGCTGAAGAAGAAAGCAAATTTGGTCTGGAAATTTCTGAAGCGAAGATTTTGTTTGAAAAATTTACTAAGGGTGAATTTCCAAATATTGACATCACGGGTTTAATGGGAATGGCAACATTTACCGATGACGAACATCAAATCAGAAAAGAATTTTCAGTATTGAAAAATCTTTTTGGTGATCTGAATCATACTCACAAACTCAATACTTTATCAATGGGAATGAGTGACGACTTTCCTATTGCCATTGAATGTGGTGCCAATTCGGTACGTGTCGGCTCTGCAATTTTCGGAAAACGAGATTATTCAAAGTAGAGATTTAGGAATGATATTTGCTAATAATCAAGCAAAAATTAACTAAATTTGCAACTATGCAAAAAATCCTTATAGTAGAAGACGAAAAAGCAATTTCCGGAGTACTTCACAGTATCCTTTCCGATGAACTTACTGATTATGAATTTGTAATTGCCGATGATGGTCTGGAAGGCTACAAACAAGTTGAAAAAGAAGATTTTGCATTGGTGATTTCAGACATCAAGATGCCAAAACTTTCAGGTACTGAACTTTTAAAGCAAAGCTTGAACCTGAAACCTGAGTCTACCTTTATTATGATTTCCGGTCATGCTGATATTGATTCTGCGGTTTCTTGCCTGAAAGATGGAGCTTACGATTTTATCTCTAAGCCTATTGACATCAACAGATTAATTACCAGCGTTAAAAATGCTTTAGCAAAAGAGACATTAAAGAAAGAAAATAAAAATCTGCAGTCTGAAAATAAAAATCTGAAAAAGAAAGTCAGCAAAAAATACCAGATGATTGGTGAATCTGCTCCTTTGAAGAAAATTCAGGATATGATCGAAAAAGTAGCTGCTTCCGATGCAAGAGTTTTGATTACAGGTCCCAACGGAGCCGGAAAAGAACTGGTTGCTCATGCCATTCATAACCTTAGCGAAAGAACAAGAGGACCAATGGTAGAAGTAAACTGTGCAGCTATTCCTTCCGAATTGATAGAATCTGAACTTTTCGGGCACGTAAAAGGTTCGTTTACAGGAGCTATCAAAGACAAGCAGGGGAAATTTGAACAGGCAAACGGAGGTACCATTTTCTTGGACGAAATTGGTGATATGAGCCTTATTGCTCAGGCAAAGGTTCTAAGAGCATTGCAGGAAAGCAAAGTTTCACCAGTAGGAAGTGATAAGGAAATAAAAGTAGACGTAAGAGTTTTGGCTGCAACCAACAAAAATATGCAGACAGAAATTGAAGCCGGGAGATTCCGAGAAGATTTATATCACAGACTTTCTGTAATTGAAATCTATGTACCACCTTTGGATGAAAGAAAAGACGACATCAAACTTCTGGTTGAGCATTTTGCCAAACTTATTTCTGAAGAGCACGGAACTGCTTTGAAAAGTTTTGATGATACAGCTATTGACGCATTGAAAGAGCTTTCCTGGACAGGAAATATCAGAGAGCTGAGAAATGTGGTAGAAAGATTGATCATTCTTGGTGGAAACACTGTTTCTAAAGAGGATGTTGCAAGTTTTGTAAGGAAATAATTTAATCATAAATTAAAATAAATTCTAAAAATTTGCAGTAACTATACTGCAAATTTTTTTTGTAAATTAAAATGGCTTTTTTAAATAAAAACTACACCAAAGAAGCACTTACACTAGCTCTTCCGGTGATGCTTACGCAGGTAGGACAGGTTTCTGTAAACCTTTTTGACAATATTATTGTAGGCAAACTTCTGGGAGCAGATGCATTGGCGTCTGTATCTTTAGGCAACGGGGTATTTTTCTCAATGTTTGTTTTAGCTCTGGGATTTTCTTTTGCTATTCCGCCTTTGGTTTCAGAAGCGCATTCTCAGAATGATCATAAAACCATTAATTCTGTTTTCAGCCATGGCTTTGTTATCAATATGTCTGTCGGAATCATTCTTATGGCAATATTATTGGCAGGAATGCCACTGCTCTATCATTCTGGTCAGCCTGAAAAAATCATTCCTGATACTGTAGATTTTCTCACGATCATGGCAATCAGTATTATTCCTTTCATGGCTTTTCAGACTTTAAGAGAAGTTTCAGAAGGATTATCATATACAATTGGAGTAACGAAAGCGACCATTATTGCCAATGTCATCAATATTTTACTGAACTATGTTTTCATCAAAGGACTTTGGATTTTCCCTGAAATGGGGGTTAAAGGATCTGCTTTGGCAAGTTTGATCGCAAGAATTTTTATGGTTATTTTTCTTTATTATGTTTTATTAAAAGAGCCTAAAACCAGAATATACATCAAAGAGTTTTCTCTGAAATTGCAGGTTTTTTCAAAAAAAATGTTTGAAAAAATGGTAAGACTGGGCTTCCCTACTGCTTTACAGATGTTTTTTGAAGTAACCGCATTTGCAGGAGCTGCATTTATCTGCGGATTGATTTCTGCTCATGATATAGCTTCGCATCAGATTGCGTTGAGTATGGCTTCTTTCACTTTCAATTTGTGTATTGGTTTCAGCGTTGCATCAACCGTGATGATAGGAAGAAAATTGGGCGAACAAAACTTTATAGAACTCAGAAAGATAGGAATCAACAATCTCAAAATTTCTTTTCTCTTTATGTGTCTTTGCGGATTGCTTTTCATTTTAGGACGAAACATTCTGCCTACATTTTTCACAAAGCCTGAAGAAGTGGAAGTTATCATGCTGGCGGCAAAACTGATGATTATTGCAGCTTTATTCCAGCTTTCTGACGGAATTCAGGTAACGGCTTTAGGAATGCTGCGAGGTTTACAGGACGTGAAAATTCCGTCTATTTATACTTTCATTGCGTATTGGCTGATTACTATTCCTTTAGGATATTTTCTTTGCGTAACGATGGAAATGGGCGCATTCGGAATGTGGATTGCGCTTGGATTGGGACTTACGATCTCTGCGATGATGCTTGTAAAACGTTTTCTTAATTTATCCGCAAAAAGAATTAAATCGAATCCCATATAAATTTGGTTTTTAAATTCAAAGTAATGAAAACTATAATAAAAACTGAACGACTTTATTTAAGAGAATTAGACATTAGCGATGCAGAAAATTTTTATGAATTAAATTTAAATCCGAAAGTAATAAAACACACTGGTAATTCTGCCTTTAAAAACATTGCTGAAGCAGAAAATTTTATAAAAAATTATTCAGATTATAAAAAAAATGGTTTTGGAAGATGGGCAGTAATCAAATCATCTACAAACCAATTTTTAGGCTGGTGTGGTTTGAAATATGATGAAAACTATAATGAAACCGATATAGGATTCAGATTTTTTGAACATTTTTGGAATCAGGGATTCGCTACTGAAAGTGCTAAAGCCTGTATTGATTATGGTTTTGAAAAACTAAATTTACAAACCATTATTGGAAGAGCAATGAAAGAAAATACAGCATCAGTAAAAGTTTTGGAAAAAATCGGAATGAAATACGACAAAGATTTTAATTTTGATGGTCATGAAGGGGTTGTTTTAAAAATAAACAATGACAGTCTTTAAATAATAATAATCTGGTTAAATTTTCGTTAAAATAATTTAGTAATTCCAGAAATATGGAAATAGTATGTATATTAGTCTGAAATTACGAATAAAATAACAACAGTTTATTGATAAATAACATTTAAAGATGAAAATTTTAATTTTTGGTTTATTTACTTTTTCTGCTTTGGTTTCGGCACAGACAGAAATTAAACCGCTTCCGATAGACCGTTCACAGCTTTTTAATAAGGAGAATACGAAAATCTTAGATTCAGTTTCTAAAAATCCGTTAGACAGTTCGATTGCAAAACTATACAAAATGCCTGTTCATAAGCCTGAAAATATCAATTCACACTCTGCACTAAAACTCAAGCCAGCAGACAGCACGAAACATAAAATGCCAAATGCACTGGAACCTGTTTTGAGATCTAAAATCGCCTCGAAATAACATACTCACTATCGTCTGTGGATAAAATTATGAGATTTATATCCTGAATCAATGAGTTTGTCTCGTATGTTTTTTATTTTTGTATTTAGTTTTACAAAAAAATGACAAAAGAGGAACTTCTGAACAAAGCTATAAAAATAGCAGACAAGGCACACAAAGGTCAAAAAGATAAATATCACGCTCCATACATCGCTCATGTTATGCGTGTAATGGAATACGGAAAAACACTTGACGAAAAAATTGTAGGTGTTTTGCACGATGTTGTTGAAGATCATCCTGAAGAATTCAGCTTTGAATATTTAAGATCGGAAGGTTTTCCTGAATATATTCTCTTTGCAGTGAGCTGTCTCACCAAATTTGATCCTGATGAGGTGTATGATGATTTTATAAAACGTACCGAAAGATCTCCGCTTGCCGTAGCTGTAAAACTGAATGATCTTCGCGATAACATGGATTTGAGAAGGGTAAATCGTGAGCTAACCCAGAAAGATATCCACAGATTTAACAAATATCTGAAAGCGTACCGCTATCTTTCAGAAAAGTATTAGTCCTTATCTTTTTATATATCAAACAAAACAGGAAACTATGTATAAACTTTTGGTGTTTTTGATTGTATTTTCAGTTTCAGGAAATTTGTATGCACAAGAAAAATTTGAAAAAGAAAGCAGAATAAAATCAAAAGATATTCCCGAAAAAATGCTGTCCTTTATCGATTCTCTAAATTTGAAAACAAAAATAAAATGGTATCTCGAAGAAGGACTCAACAAAAAAAGTTTTGAGGCTAAATTTAGAAATAACAATGTAAAACACAGCGTTGAGTTTGATTCATTGGGAGTAATCGAAGATTTGGAAATTGAAATCAGTTTTGCAGAAATTGAATCTGAATTGAGAAAATCTATTTCCTCAAAACTTCAACAAAGCTGTTCAGATTACAAAATCAGAAAAGTACAAAAACAGTTTAGCAGAAGTGAACATGACTTATTTGCTCTTTTGAAAAACGGAAGTATTTTCAGCAATATACAAAAAGCAGGATATGAGATTGTTGTAAGATGCAGAACACAAAATTCAGTTGATCTTTATGAATATTTATTTGACGATAAAGGCAACACAGTTTCAAAGGCAAAGATAGTTTTTAAAAACAGCACCCATCTTGAGTACTAAATCAATTACAATATTTTCGTTTTTTTTGCTTTTGCAACTGAATAATTTTTCTCATGCCCAAAGCAGTTTTCAGTGGGGAGCTTTACCTACTTTAAATTTTAATAAAAAACTAAAAAAAGACTGGTCTTTAAATTCTAAGATTGAATCCCGAATGCTTTTTCAACGTGGAGAAATAGGTGGAGAACCCGACAAAAATTACACCTATGTTCTTACTGACTTTTCTCTAATTGCGGCAAAAAAAGTAGGACTCAACTCGAGAATTGGAGGAGGATATCTTATTCGAGTGCAGAAAGATAATATATATCATCGTTTTATACAGCAATTTGTTATTATTCAAAAGCTTACTAAATTTCGCCTTGCACATCGTTTTTTAAGTGATCAGACTTTCTCAGCAATTGAAGATCCTGAATTCCGTCTCCGATATAGAATTACATCCGAAGTGCCTTTGAACGGAGAATCTGTTGACTCCGGAGAATTTTATCTTAAAATTAACAATGAATATGTTAATAGTTTGCAATCGGGTTCATACGATCTTGAAATAAGAGTAATTCCTTTTCTGGGTTATGAAGTAAACGATGCAATAAAAATAGAAACAGGATTAGACTATAGAGTCAATTCGTTTTTTACCAACAATACACGACACAGCTATTGGATGTCTTTAAACTTTTTCTTTGAACTATAAAAACTTTAGCAAAATTTGCCACTTATAACTTACATCATTTTTTTAATTTGTAGTGTATTTGTGGATGATTCTTCAAAAACAAGATCAATCAACTCCCGGAAAGTGATAGACTTTTTTCTCACTTCCGCTGTCATCAATATTGATATTGAGCGCCAGATAAACGAAATGTAGGTTTCGGTTTCCTTTTGCTTCAAATTCTCTTTGCCAGAGATAGCCGCAAAGAATTCCGAAATATTTGTCAATCTGATAACCCGTTCCGCCATATACTCTGTTTCTTGCGAAAGTTGGTTTATTGGGACTTACGACAAACATTTCGTCAAAAGCATTTACAAATATAGTTCCAGGTTCTACTTTTTTAGAATTGAGCGGAACAGTTACATTGAGTCGGTATCGGTATCGCATTCTTTGAGATCGTTCATCTTTTTTAGAATCATAGAAAAAAGATTTTTCAATACGAAATCTGTTTTCAAACTTTACAATTCCCTTTTTGATATCAATCACATCTTGCAGCCAAACCCTCAGTTCTTCTTTATTGATACTGTGATCTTTATAAGTTGCATATCTTCCGATTCCAATAAAAGGCTTGTGATTTTTAGTAAGATTATAACCTATACCTCCTTTTATCTCATAATAATCAGGATATGAATATTCTTCAATTCCCCGTAGCTGAGTTTCGCCAAATAAAAAGAATTTCGGATGAAACTTATAAGTAAGTGTTACAGCACTAAAGCTTGAAACATGTTCCTGTGATTTCATAAAACTAAAGCTTATCAGTAAAGCCAAACTTAAAATAAGTTTCATCCAAAAAATTTTTGCAAAAATAAAATAATTAACAGTACTGTAATGTTAAGTTTACTTAATGTTAATATTGTAAGAAACTCCTAAATGAAACCATCTTTGAGGCATTGGGACACCAAATGTTTCTGTATATTCTGTATTGGTTACGTTGTTAATCAAAGCATAAACCGAAAAATTATTTTTATTAAAACTGATTTTTTCGTCTAAAAGATGATAGCTTCCCAGATTTATTCTGTCATTATATCGGTATACCAATTCATTGGTGAAATACTTCAGAAATCTGGTCTGAAGTTTTGCTACCAACTGATGTTTAAGATTATCAAGAGCATAACGCGAATTGAGCCCGTTGATATCTTTAAGCTTATTATCCAGATAAGTATAACCTAAAGTATATTTCATCCAGCCTAAAACCTGATGGCTGATTTCTGCTTCCAATCCCTTAATTTCAGTATCTCCGATATTTCTTGAATACCAGACCGGATCCTGCAGTGAAATTTTAGTCCAGTCAATTGCATTGTTGGAACCTCTGTAAAAGCCACTTAGTTTGGCTAAGATATTTGCATTCTGGTATTGATAGCCAAGCTCTGCATAAACAGCACTTTCGGGCAATAAGTCAGGATTCCCCTGCTCAGTTTTACTTGTATAGTATAAATCGGTAAAAGTCGGTACTCGATGAACTTTTGAGATATTACCATAGATTTTGTTATTTTCAAAAAATGTATATCCCACATCAAGTCCCGGATAGAAGAAGTTTCCGTTGGTAGAATAGTTTGCCCACGATGCTCCCGGAGAAATGTTCAATTTATTATCAAAAAATGAAAAATGGTGTTCAAAAAATACCTGTGTTACAAAACGTTCTCGGTCACCTAAATTATTACTGGATAAAAATTCTTTTCTTAACTCAACACCTAATCCTGTTGTACCCAAACCTGAAGTATAGCTGGAATTTACTTCTCCTCCTACATTATTTCCGATATGCATATTCCTGTAGATTTCAGGTTTTTGTCTGTTGAAAAGATACATATCCTGACCTCTTCTCCAGTAAACATTAGAATTGAGCTTAAATTTGCCAAAGCTCTGCTGATGGGCAACACTGATGATAGAAGCCTGTAACTCCTCATACTGTTCTGTCGCAAGTGGTGAAGCATAGAAGCCGTTGGCTCCAAACTTTTTCTCTGAAAATCCTGCCTGCATTTTCAGACTTCCGTTTTTGATATTGAGCTGATTTTGGTAAAATACATTTCTGATATCAAAATCGGTATTATATCGGTAACCTTGGGAAGAATTGGAATTTGCCTGTAAAGAATTTGAGAACTTCTCGTTTCCTACATTTGCATTAAATCCAAAACCGTACGTTTCATAATCTCCGGCATTGGCACTTATTTTTACATTCTTCCCAACGTGAGTTTTAGTAATAATATTGATGGCACCTGCATACGCATTTTGTCCGAACCTTCTTGCTGCAGGACCTTTAATTATTTCTATTCTCTCAACATCATCCAGATCTACAGGAATATTAAGAGAATTATGTCCGGTTTGAGAATCATTCATTCTGATACCGTTGATGAGAATCAAAACCTGCTCAAAAGAACTTCCCCTAAAACCCACATCACTCTGTACTCCGTTGGCTCCTCTTCTTCTGATATCCATTCCCGGAACCTGCTGCAGAATTTCATCAATACTTACTGCCGGAGAATTGAGAATTTCGTCTCTTGTGATAATTGAAATATTCTGGTTGGCATTTTTATAAGTCGTTGCAATAAATTTTCCCTGAATCTGCACCGAATCTATATCAGATGTTTTTATCTGAGCTTCTGTATAAAGTGCACCTAACAAAAAAATTATTGTTCCTAATTTTCTTTTCATAACAGTCATTATTTTGAAGCTTTCAAAATTAGCAGACTTTCCTCAAACTAAAATGTGATACTTATCATAAAAAAAAGATGCAGTTTGCATCTTTTAAAAAACATTTTCGATCTACCTTTTTCTCATTAAATGTGTAATTAAATCTCTGAATAGCTTTCTCATTTAATTACAATTTTATAAGTGTAATTTTAAAACAAAATCAATTATTACACAACATAATTTTTAATAAATCAGTAATAAATAATTTTTTAAAAAAAATATTACATCATAATTCAATTATATAATATTTATAAAATAGCTTTTGTATTTTAGGATTTGAATAATAAGAAAAACCATCAAAAATTCGTAATTTTGTTGGTCTTAATATTAATATGGCTGCAACAACAGAAATAGATATAAAAAAACAGGTTTTCGTTAAAAACGCACATCTTAACAACCTGAAAAACATAGATGTTCTTATCCCTAAAAATAAACTGATTGTCATAACAGGAGTTTCCGGAAGCGGAAAATCTTCTTTGGCATTTGATACCATTTATGCGGAAGGACAAAGAAGATATGTAGAAAGTTTAAGCTCTTATGCTCGTCAGTTTTTAGGTAAACTGGAAAAACCGAAAGTTGATGATATTAAAGGATTGGCTCCTTCCATTGCTATTCAGCAGAAAGTGATCTCATCCAATCCAAGATCTACAGTTGGCACTTCGACGGAGATTTATGATTATATGAAGCTGCTTTTCGCAAGAATCGGAAAAACCTATTCACCCGTTTCGGGCGAGGAAGTAAAAAAAGATTCGGTGACGGATGTTGTAGATTTTATTAAAAATTCAAAAAAAGAAACACCGTTTTTATTAACGGCTCCACTCAGTTTTGATATTGACAATTTTACTGAAACGCTTAATATTCTTAAGCTTGCAGGTTTCACAAGACTTGAGGTCAACGGAAATGTTGCAGGAATTGAAGATCTGGAGAGTTTTGGTTTTGTTCCCGAAAAGGAAATGATCATCAATCTCGTTATCGACCGTTTTACCTACGAAGATGACGAAAGTTTTCTTCAGAGACTTGCAGATTCTATACAGATGGCTTTTTATGAAGGAAGAGGATACTGCGCACTTAAAAATACCGAAACGGGAAAAATAAAAGAGTTTTCTAATAAATTTGAACTCGACGGAATTGAATTTCTTGAACCGAATGTTCATTTTTTTAGTTTTAATAATCCATACGGAGCCTGTCCTACCTGTGAAGGATATGGAAAAGTGATCGGAATAGATGAAGATCTGGTTATTCCGAACAAAGCTTTGTCGGTTTTTGAAGATGCTGTTGCTGCATGGAAAGGTGAAAGCATGAGCGAATGGAAGAAAGATTTCATTAAAAAAGCAAATGACTTCCCAATTCACAAACCTTATCATCAGCTTAGTAAAGATCAGAAAAACTATCTCTGGAAAGGTGACGGAAAAAGCAGTTTCCCATCTCTGAATAATTTCTTCAAAATGCTGGAAGAAAATTTATATAAAATTCAGTACCGTGTAATGCTTTCACGTTATCGCGGAAAAACGCTTTGCCCTACCTGTGAAGGTTTGCGTCTGCGTGAAGAGACCGCTTGGGTAAAAATTGATTCACACAATATTCAATCAATGATAGAGCTCCCGCTGGATGAGCTTTTACCTTTAATTCAAAATTTAAAGCTTTCTGAACACGATCAAGAAGTTGCCAAAAGACTGCTGTACGAAATCACTACAAGACTTGAGTTTTTATTGAAAGTAGGTTTAGGTTATCTTACCTTAAACCGTACTTCCAACACACTTTCCGGTGGCGAAAGCCAGAGAATTAATTTAGCAACAAGCTTGGGAAGCTCCTTAGTAGGTTCCATTTATATTTTGGATGAGCCGTCCATCGGTTTACACTCAAGAGATACAGAAAATTTAATTGAAGTTCTAAAAAATCTCCGCGACATCGGAAATACCGTTATTGTAGTAGAACATGATGAAGATGTGATGAGAGCAGCCGATTATATTATAGATATTGGTCCTGAAGCTGGATATTTGGGCGGTGAACTGGTTTTTGCAGGTGACTTTAAAGAACTGAAAAATGCAGATACGCTTACTTCAAAATATTTAACCGGAAAATTAGAAATAAAAGTTCCTGAAAAGCGTAGGAAAGCAAAAGAATTTATTCATATTAAAGGAGCAAGATCCAACAACCTGAAAAATATTGATGTAGATGTTCCGTTGGAAAGTCTAGTCGTTATTTCGGGAGTTTCCGGAAGTGGAAAATCTACTTTAATGAAAGAAATTCTGACGAATGATATTCAGATTCAGTTGGGAATGGGCGGAAAAAAGGGTGATTATGATTCAGTGGAATTTCCAAAGAAATTGATCAAGCATATTGAGCTGATTGACCAGAATCCAATCGGAAAATCTTCACGTTCCAATCCTGTAACGTATCTAAAAGCATACGACGACATCCGTGATCTTTTTTCTAAACAGAAAAGTGCTAAACTGATGGGCTACAAACCCAAACATTTTTCTTTTAATGTGGATGGCGGAAGATGTGACGAATGCAAAGGAGAAGGCGTAATCAATGTTTCGATGCAGTTTATGGCAGATATTGAGCTGGAATGCGAGGTTTGCAAAGGAACCCGTTTTAAAAACGAAATTCTTGAGGTGAAGTTTGACGAAAAGAATATCTCGGATATTCTTCACATGACCGTAGATGAAGCACTGGAATTTTTCAGAGAAAATAAAGAAGATAAAATCGTAACCAAACTGACACCTCTTCAGGATGTAGGTTTAGGCTATCTGCAGCTCGGACAAAGCTCTTCCACTCTTTCGGGTGGTGAAGCGCAACGTGTAAAACTGGCTTCTTTTTTGGTGAAAGGAGTAACCACAGACAAAACTTTGTTTGTGTTTGACGAACCTTCAACCGGACTTCACTTTCACGATATTCAGAAATTGCTGAAATCTCTTCAGGCTTTGATTGATTTGGGACACTCTGTAATTGTTATCGAACATCAACCCGATATTATGAAATGTGCCGATCATATCATAGACATCGGTCCTGAAGCAGGAAAACACGGCGGAGAAGTTGTTTTTGCCGGAACTCCAGAAGATTTAGCGAAAAACAAAAAATCGCATACCGCAAAATATATAGCAGAAAAGCTGGGTTAAATGAAGAAATTTAGGATAAAAAATAAGCGTTGTTGTTACAACGCTTATTTTTTTATATTATTTTTTACCCCTATTAATAAAGTAATACACCGGCAGTCCGATCATTACCATCAAAAATCCGGGCCATGTATATTGCTGTTTATAAATAAGAAGCAATACGCAGAAACCGGTTCCGATCAGCAGATAAATAATCGGAGTAATCGGGTAAAGCCATGTTTTATACGGTCTTTCAAGTTCTGGTTTTTTTATTCTAAGATAAATAACACCGAATACGGTAATCATATAAAAAAGTACAATCACAAACGAAATCATATCTAAAAGATTACCATACTGTCCGCTCAAACATAAAACCGATGCCCAGATTCCCTGCATCCAAAGCGCATTTTCAGGAACCTGATTTTTATTATTCTTAACAGCAGATTTGAAAAACAACCCATCATTTGCCATTGTCTGGAAAACTCTTGAGCCTGCCAGAATCAGTCCGTTGTTACACCCAAAAGTGGAAATCATCACCAAAACAGCAATAATAACTGTTCCCGCATTTCCAAAAATATTCTGTGAAGCCGAAACTGCAACTCTTTCGTTAGCCGCAAAAGCAATAGAATCCCGGTCTAAAGCATTAAGATAAACAAAATTAACCGCAATATAAAGCAGCATCACCGCAGAAGTTCCTAAAATCATGGCTTTGACAACATTTTTTTTCGGATTTTCAATTTCGCCCGAAACAAAAGTTACGCTTTCCCAGGCTACAGAACTGAATACCGAACCCACCATTGCGGCAGCAATACCGCCTAATAACGCCATTCCGGAAATAGATTCCCAACCTGTCTGAAGGAAATTTCCTTTTATATCTTTATCCAGATTATTGAATGCATCGGCCCCAAAGCTGAAATTTTCTGCCAAATGAGAAAAATCTACCAGTATAAATCCTAAAGCAATAAGACCTAATAATGCAAGAATTTTTGAACCTGTAAAAATATTCTGTAACAATTTACCGCTTTCTACACCCCTCGTATTGATATAAGTAAGCAGAATAATCACTAAAATTGCCAGAATCTGGATCCATGTAATCTGAAATTCTCCACTCTGAAATATAGGTGCTGCATCATTGAGCCACGGAACAAGGTAAGCGGTAAATTTTCCGAATGCCATTGCAACGGCTGCGATAGTTCCGGTCTGAATGACGGTGAACAGTCCCCATCCATAAAGGAAACCCATTTTCTTTCCGAAAATTTCTGTGAGATAGGTGTATTGTCCCCCCGCTTTAGGGAAAAGCGCCGATAATTCTCCGTAGCTTATTGCAGCAGCCACCGTCATGATTCCTGTGATAATCCAGACTACAATAAGCCAGTAAGCCGATCCCAGATTTCTCATCATATCGGCACTTACGATAAAAATTCCGCTGCCGATCATAGAGCCCATCACGAGCATGATGGCATCCCAGAGTTTTAGTTTTTTCTGCATAATATAGTATTGCATCAAATATAGAAAAATAACAGTTTCCTTTTTGAATTTGTTTACTATTTTGACAATCGAATGTGATTTATCATCTGATTTCTTTGTCTGCAATTAAAAATTTATTATTACTTTTGAAAAAATTATTAATAATGAAATTTAAGGCAATATTACTTTTAGCATCATTAAGTTTATCTACTTTGGCTTTTTCTCAGGAAACACAAAAAATGGGACCACCGGAAGGAAGCGCATTGGTAGGTGATATTTATGGAGCAGGAATAGATACTAAAACAGAATCTAAAGCAATAAGCACGGAGAAACTTGGAAAAAAGCTTAAAAAAGCCAATAAAAAAGTTGAAAACGTAGCGATCAAAGGAAAAGTAACTGATGTTTGTGACAAAAAAGGATGCTGGCTGACAATTGAAACTGAAGACAATTCCAAATTGTTTGTAAAAATGAAAGATTACGGATTTTTCGTTCCTACTGCTTTAAAGGGGAAAAATGTAGTTTTGGAAGGCAGTGCAGAGAAAAAAGTAACTTCTGTGGATGAGCAAAAGCATTATGCTCAGGATGCTAAAAAACCACAAGCTGAAATTGATGCGATTACAAAACCTAAAGAAGAAATAAGATTTGTAGCCAACGGAATTAAAGTGGTTAACTAAATAAAAGAAAAAAGCGGAATCAATTTCCGCTTTTTTTTATTAATCTTCTATTGTAAAATTTACTTCTGCATCCAGTTTTGGATATTTGCTTTCTGAAACGAATTTTTTCCCGGTACAGTCAATCTCGACCCATCCTTTTCTACCTTTTACATCACCCGCTTCCATCACAAAAGGAATAAACGAAATCTCTTCTTTACCATTCTCAAAAATCTCACGGTACTGAACGGCAATATCCAAGATACATTCATGATCTGTGTTCAGCTTTACATTCCTGTAAATTACATCATAATGAGTTTCTTTATTTTCGGGAATATCATTATAAATTTCCCAGCCTTCTGTTCCTGAACGAAGTTTACACATTGCATCCAGAGCATAATAAAGCGCAATTGTGTAATATTTTCTTGTTTCTTTTCTCGTATAATCATCAATAAAATGCCCGCCTTCAAACAAAATTGTCGGCATTCCGGATTTTATAAAATTATCGCCTGTAGATGCAGGATAAAATTCATCAGAATATCTTCCGATACTGTTTGGAATTAAATTTTTAAGCTTTAGATAAACTTCAGCGATTACAGCCATACATTGTTTACGGTTTTCAGTTACCGTTCGTTCTTCATTTTCGGCAGGAGCTAAAAAGGAGAGCGTAGCAGGATGTAGCCCGTCAGTTGTAAAAATAGTTCGCTGCTCATGAAGATTCAGTGCATAATCATATTTTTTAGAAGCAGCTATTTTTTTCAGAATTTTTATTTCCACACTTGCTTCATTATGAAAATCACGGTTAAGATCAATATCTGAAGCATTCAGACGAGTCCATTTTTCGGAACCGTCAGGATTAAGCATAAAAATAAAATCAAGCTTTATTTTTTCAAATAATTCTTTTTGAATCGCAGGCTCTTTTTTTAAAGTTTCCAAAAGATCTAGCATAGCGTGCGTAGCATTTGATTCGTTCCCATGCATTTGCGACCAGGCTAATACAGTAATCTCTCCACTTCCTATTGAGAATTGATAAACAGGCTGATCTAAAAAAGATCTTCCAATCTCCTTAATATAATCGCTGAAATTCTCCTCTAGATAATTAAATAATTTTTTAGGAGAAATATACCGAGCAGGAAAGTTAGGATTGGGTATATAAAAATGTTCAAAATTCATTTAATGTTAGTTTACATTGTTCAAATTTAGGTATTTGAGAACAAAAAAACTAATTAACATTTGTGAAATAACTAAACATTTACAATTGTCGTTTTGTCTGTTGATAAAATTGTGGATTAACAAAAATTTAATTATATATATTTAAAATCATCATATTCAATTATTTAAATTGTTTATATAAAGTTTAAAATGAAATTTACTTTAGGTATAAATATGCCGACTTTTCAACATTTGGTTGTAAATAGATTAAACATGAATAATGTGGAAAAAGCTCTGAAAAAACATATTATACATTTGTAAATTATCGTTCTTATTTGTTTATTTTAACCATAATTACCTGATCTATTAGAATCTTATGACTTGAAAATTTATATGAATTAATTTTAATGCTTGGATTAATTAAAAAAGTTCTTGATACCGGAATTATTCAAATTTAGAATGAATCAATGCCTTTGCTAAGGTCTATATAATGGGTTGTAGCCTATACATCCACTATCCTACTCCACAGAATCATTTACTTCTCAAATCATTTTTTCTGTAGATAACAGCCATGAATTTTAGAGAGACAAAAGTTGTTAAGTTTTATTAAAGCAGCTTATCTAATGCGTTGCTTTAAGTTGATAATAATCATACAATCTAAATACACTAAAAAACATTTAACAAATAAACTATTGATTATCAATTAAATAAACACGTTACATTTGTTTACTAAAAGATTTAAATTTGTATACAAATGTATTTTAGTATTGTAAATTAATTTTTTACATTTGTAATTAGGTTTATGAGACAAAAATTATGAGTTTAAATGAGAGAATTTCAAAAATTATAGAATATTCCGGATATACTTCTTCAGAATTTGCAGATGAAATTGATGTGCAGCGATCATCTGTTTCCCATGTAACTTCAGGACGAAACAAACCTTCTCTTGAATTTATTATAAAAATAAAATCACGCTTTCCTGAAATTTTGTGGGATTGGTTGGTGAATGGCGATGGTGAAATGCTGAAATCTGATTTGCCTGCAGAAGAGAACGAAGAAATTATTGAACCGGAAAAAAACAAGCCTACTTCTCTACCCGATCTTTTTACGCTGATTAATGAAGAAACAAATTTGGAAGATAGTAAAGAGGAAGTAATGCCAACTTTTAAAACAACTTCAGAATCTGATATAACGCATAAAGTTCCAGAAGAAAGAAAAATATCCGATTCTCAGCGTTTAGAACAGAATAGTTCGGAACAAATTATTAAATCTGCTGAAAATCAGAACAGTAAGATCAAAAGAATTGTTTTGTTTTATGAAAACGGAAAATTTGAAAGTTTTGAACCGTAAATCAAAAAACTCCATCAGATGATGAAGTTTTTTGATTAATTTTTATTGAAAAGAAATTTATTTTCTTCTCCTTTCCAGTTCTTTTTTTATCAAGCCCAATTCTCTTCCAGTTTGACCAGCAACAGAAGTATTTTCTCTGGCTCTTCTGGTAAGATAAGGAACAACATCTTTTACAGGTCCGTAAGGAAGATATTTTGTCGCATTATAGCCTTTATCTGCAAGATAGAAGGTGATATTGTCACTCATCCCGTAAAGCTGTCCAAAATAAATGTTTTTATGGTCATTGTTAAGACCTTTTGCTTTCATTTTATCCATCACAAGCTCAGAAGATATTTCGTTATGCGTTCCGAAAAATGCAGAAACTCTGTCCAGATGATTCATCACAAAATCAATTCCTGAATTATAATTTTTATCAGAAGCATCTTTGGTTGGCTGTATAGGATCCGGATACCCTTTTTGTACTGCTCTTTCTCTCTCTTTTTCCATGTAGGCACCACGAACTATCTTATAACCAATAAAATAGTTTTTATCTTTTGCCCGCTGAAGATGCTGCTCCATATATTCCAGTCTGCCCGTTCTGTACATCTGAATGGTGTTCCATACAATCGGCTTTTCCTGATTGTATTTTTCCATCATTTCTTCACACAGTTGATCCGCAGCATCCTGCATCCATGTTTCTTCTGCATCTACCATAACTTTTTTGTTGTTCTCATGGCAAAGTCTGCATACCTCATCAAATCTTTTTACTACTCTCTGCCATTCTTCTTTCTGGCTTGAAGTCAGCTCAGATCCTTTTCCTACAGCTTCGTAAAGATCAATTCTTCCAAAAGCAGTGGGTTTGAAAACAATAAAAGGAATAGCAGAATTTCCTACAGAAAATTTAACAATATCTTTAATTTCATTACAGACTGCATCAAAAGTTTCTTCATCCTCTTTTCCTTCAATGGAGTAATCAAAAATACTTCCTACCCCTCTTTTGAAAAGCTGTTTAACCACTTTCATGCTTTCTTCACGGGTTTCTCCGCCTACAAACTGTTCGAAAAGTGTATTTTTAACAATTCCTTTCACAAAAGGAAAATCATTGTGGACAGTAAAATTCAGGACAGAGGTGCCAAGATTGGTTAATGCAGGCTGTTCAATCATTTTAAACATCCAGTACGCTTTTTTAAGCTGTGCATCTGTTTTATCTGCAAAAGCAACTTTAGTATCGTTAAAAATGGGCATTCTTTTATGTTAAATTTATTAGTACAAATGTAAGAATAACCACCACTTTATTAAAGTTTTTTCTTTATAAATTACCCTGAATTCCTGAAATAAGCATTGCCATAATTCCTATAAAAATCCAAAGTCGTAAAATATTGAGAGTTAAAACTTTAGATTGTTTTGAAGAATTAATTATCAAATAAACACATAAAATCATAACAAATATTCCCGCCACAAAATAATTGTACATAGAACCCGATATATCTGTTCTGGTAACAATTTTCATAGAAACTGCCATCGTAATAATAAATAATGATATGACAATTGTATTGGTCTTTTTTACATTAAAAAAGTTGGGAATTGTAATGTAACCAAATGTCTTATCAACACTTTTTGTCAACATATCTTTCACTATATCAACGCATAATAGAACCAAGAACAGAAAAATTGCCATCAAAAATATTTTAATGGAAAATGTTTCGTAATACACCATCATTCCAAAGAACGGATATAAAGTGAGACTGACGAAAGTGAGATTATTAATCACTAAAATACGGCTCAGCTTATGGCTGTAAAACCACATAAAAAACTGGTAAACAATAAAAAATATAAGAACACGGTGAGAAATAAAGCTTGCAACCCCGAGCGAAATAACCGTCAATATCAAATAAAAATATAGAAAATACTTTTGCTTGATGAAACGCTGTATTCTGGTTCTGAATGGTTTAACAAGATGATCTTTTTCCAAATCATAGAATTGATTAATAATTCCTCCTGCCAAAATAGAAAGAACTGTGCAAAAAATAATCCCATGAACTTTAAAATCAAACACAAATTTTCTGAAAGATTCTTCTTGGTTAAACAGAAAAAAAGTGGAAACATAAAGCGCAAAAGTAAGCAAGGCAGCCACAAAAAAACGTGCGCCTAAAAGAAAGCCCACGAATTGTGATAATCTGTATAGTAAAGATTTCTGGATATAATTTTTCTGTTGGAAACTCTCTTTTTCAGAAATCATTTCCAAGCTTTTAGAATCTGTAAATCACCTCCTTCTGGAAGCCATCAAGCATTTTTTCTGCTTTTTCGTAATCTTTAGTAAACCCAAGAATATAGCCGCCACCGCCGCTTCCGCAAAGTTTAAGATAATAGGCATTGGAATCCAGACCTTTTTTCCAGATGTTGAAAATACTTTCTGGAATCATTGGACGGAAATGCTCATAAGCCCAGTGGGAAAGCTTCTTAAGATTTCTAAAAAACGGATTCATATCTTTTTTAAGGAAAGAATCAATACATGCATTATTGTACTTGATAAACTCTTCTTTCAGTGTTTTTCGGAAGCCTTCCGTCTTCATCTTTTCAAAGAAAATCTGAATCATTGGTCCCGTTTCTCCAGTAATACCGGAATCAATCAGAAATATGGCTCCTTTACCTTCCTCACCTTCGGGAATTGCTACTTTATCCAGATTTTCTTTATTTTCAATAAGAATAGGCAGATTCATATAGCAAATCAAAGGATCCATTCCTGAGCTTTTCCCGTGAAAGTAACTTTCCATTTCACCAAAAACAGCTTTTATATTTTTCAGGTTTTCTTTAGAAATGGTTTCAGGATTATGTTTTGTGAAAGAATACTTTTCAAAAATTGCTGCGACCAAAGCTCCCGAACTTCCAACTCCATATCCCTGAGGAATATTGGAATCGAAGAAAAGACCTTTCGAAATATCATTTTTAAAACGGCTGACGTCTAGCTTAAAACTTTCAGGAAGTATAAGGTTTTCTAAAAAATCTGCGTACTTCTGCAAATGATGATTAGATTTTTTTTCGAATTCTGAATCGGAATTTTGCTTTGAAAACTTTAAGGTTCCTTTATAAAAACTATACGGAACTACAAGACCTTGTGAGTCTTCTATCATTCCATATTCTCCGAAAAGGATTATTTTAGCATAAAATAAAGGGTTCGTCATTGTGTGTTAAATGTTTTTGCAAAGTTAAGATATTCTGCTGAATATTTAACAAATTTTAAGCCAACTATAATGTATCCCTATCCTTTACTTTAGGCACATCCAAAAAACGAATTAAGATAAGTCCCACAAAGAAAAATATAGCCATCGAAAAGGCAGCAAATCGCATTCCTGATGCAGAAGGTAAAGCAACATCAATTTTAGCAAAAATTCTGATAAGCGTATCGTATTTGTCTATGAATAAAGCAAACACAAATGTTCCTACAATAATTGCCATTTTCTCAAGAACATCGTAAAAACTGAAAAATGTAGTATTTTCCATTGAATTTTCAGGCAGCAGCTTGGAATATGTAGATCTGGACATAGCCTGTAACCCGCCCATTACCAAGCCGACAACCGCAGCAACACCGTAAAACTGATATTCTACGGTAGGATTCTCTTTATTGAGGAAAAATGCCCAGATACAGGCAACAATCCATAAGATTACGGCAATAGAAATCACGTTTTTGTTCCCGATTTTTCTTGAAAGTCTGGAAAAAATAACTGCGCCAATAATCGCTTCGATCTGAATGATTAATAAAGTTCCGATCAGCTTATCCTGAGCCAGATTGATTTCACTTTTACCAAATAGCGTTGCCATAAGGAAAATAGTCTGCATTCCTACACTGTAAAAGAAAAAACTTGATAAGAAAAACTTAAGATTTCTGTCTTTAAAAAGTCCTTTTCCTACTTTGAAAAGTTCTTTGAAGCTTTCTTTTGCTATATCTTTATAGAAGCTGAAATTGTCTTTTAAAACCTCAAAAAAACCGCCCTGCTCTTCATGTCTTTTGAAGATGTTTTTATAATTTAAGAGTACTAAATCTTTAGGCAGCTTTTCTTTAACATCACCAAACTGAGGCAAGTGTTTGAAAGTATACTGTGAAAATCCGAACCACCATGCTCCCGTCAAAAGAAACGTAATTCTTGTAAATATAAGCTTCTGCTCTTCTCCTTTAGCCAAAACCATGATTAAAACCAGACAAAGAACAACCAAAACTACCGAACCAATATATCCGTATACATAGCCTTTTGCAGAAAGTGCATCCTGCTTGTCTCTTGTGGCAATATCCGGAAGAAACGAATTGTAAAATACCAGACTTCCCCAAAAACCAACACTCGCAGTAATACTGAACAATAATCCTAGAAAGACATTATGCATTCCTGTAAACATCGCCAATCCCATACATGAAGTGGCTCCGAGATAGCAGAAAAACTGTAAGAAAGACTTTTTGTTCCCAATGGTGTCGGCTAATGACGATAAAAATGGAGACAGTAAAACCACAATAAGGAACGAAATCGTTAAAGAATATCCGTAAACCGCATCCGGTTGATATTCTTTCCCCAAAATAGTAATCATATGTCTTACGGGAACATCAATCCACCTTCCGGTTTCCTGCACAAACTCTTTTTTTTCGTAAGCTGTGGTAATGATCGAATAGTAAATTGGAAATATAGTTGAGGTAATAACCAGAGAATACACTGAATTTGCCCAGTCATAGACCGCCCAAGCTTTCATTATTTTCGGATTATTCTTGATATTCTGAGTCGGTTGAATTTCAGTTTGAGACATTTTCAAAACAATTAGTTTCACAAAAATAGAAAAACCGCTGAACATTCGGAGGTTTTTATTTTTTTATGATGGAATTTTATTGATTTATTAAAATAGAACACACAACGCAAAGATGATATATTGTTATTTATTTTAAAGATCAGATACAAATCACTTTATTTCGCAAGACCTGAAAATTATTTCTATTTACTCGAAGCCTTTTTTCTAAAATTTAAAGCATAACATTTAAATAAAAGTTATTTAAAATAAAAAAATCCGGAAACTAAGGTTCCCGGACTACAAAGATTTATTGAAAAACAATAATTATAAATTTTCGATAACGATTGCAGAAGCACCACCGCCGCCGTTGCAAATTGCTGCAGCTCCATATTTACCGTTATTTTGCTTCAAAATATTGATTAAAGTAACTATAATTCTTGAACCAGAACTTCCCAGTGGATGTCCCAAAGCTACTGCTCCTCCGTTTACATTTACTTTAGCAGCATCTAATCCCAAAATCTTATTGTTTGCCAAACCAACTACAGAGAAAGCTTCGTTAAACTCAAAAAAATCAATATCTGAAATTTCCAGACCTGCTTTTTTAAGAGCAATTGGCAATGCTTTTGCCGGAGCTGTTGTAAAGTTTTCAGGTTCCTGAGCTGCATCAGCATAAGAAATAATCTTAGCCAAAGGTTTCAGTCCTAGTTCGTCCATTTTTTCTTTAGAAACCAAAATCAATGCAGATGCACCGTCATTCAACGTAGATGCGTTTGCTGCTGTAACTGTTCCTTCTTCTTTCTTGAAAACCGTAGGAAGTGTAGGCAGTCTGTCAAAATTCACAGATTTATATTCTTCATCTTCAGCAAATATTACAGGCTCTCCTTTTCTTTGAGGAATACTAACAGGAACAACTTCTTCTGCAAATTTACCTTCGCTCCATGCTTTTGCAGATCTTTTATAAGACTCTATTGCAAAATTATCCTGATCTTCTCTTGAGAAACTGTAATCTGTTGCGCACTTCTCTGCGCAAACTCCCATGTGAACCTTGTTATAAACGTCTGTAAGACCGTCTAAAACCATCCCGTCCTGCATTTTTACATCACCTAATTTAGTAGCATTTCTTGCATTATAGTAATGAGGAACCATCGACATATTTTCCATTCCACCTGCAACAATTACTTCTGCATCACCTGCTTTTATTGCCTGCGCTGCCATCATTACTGCCTTCATACCGGAAGCACAAACTTTATTGATTGTAGTAGAAGGTGTTTCGCTTGAAAGTCCTGCTCCTAAAGCTACCTGACGAGCCGGAGCCTGCCCTTCACCTGCCTGCAAAACATTTCCCATATAGATTTCCTGAACGTTTTTAGGATCTAAATTTATTTTGTCTAATGCTCCCTTTACCGCTGTAGCTCCCAATTTGGTTGCAGGTACAGTAGATAAACTTCCCATAAAACTTCCCATTGGAGTTCTTACTGCGGAAACAATGAATACTTCTTTCATGTGTATGATATTATTTTATTTATTTAAATTATTTTAACTCTTTTGGATCCAAACATCAATATAAAAGCTCCTGCAAACTCAACAATCCAACCCCATTTCAGCTTTACGGTTGAAGCAAGGGTTTCTGTCCAGGATTTGAATGGAAGAAAACTGAAATAACTGAATGCCTGATATTTGGTTGCAAAAATGGTGAATGCAAAAAGAATTATCAGCAAAACAGCATTTATCCTGACCAGTTTCTGATAGCCATTCATCATTCCAAATAAGGCTAATGCACTTAAAATCCAGCAGATGATAGCAAGATAATGATCTACTTGCCAGTAATTCCAGTTCCCGATAATAGGAACATGAACCAACGGAAGAAAACTTCCCATGACAACTAAAACCAATCCTATAAGCTGAATATTTTTCATAAGTACTGAAATGCCAAAATACAAAAAAAAACATACTTATTACCAGTATGTTTTAAAATCAATTAATTAAATATGAATTATCAGAATATACAATTTATTCTATTATAATTTAATAAATATTTAACATTAAGATGATTATGTTATAAAATTAAAAATTTATATAAAGTAATTCTAAGCCTATCTGAATGCCATATTTGTTTGTGAAGCCCGCATTATTATTAAAAGCAGGTGTAAAATCTTTCTTTATAAATAAGTTGAATGCGCCATAACCAACAGACAATTTGCCTCCAAAAAGAAAATCATTAACAGATCCGGTAATATTCTCACGATAATTAACTCTATGATCATTGAAATTATTGTATAGAATCTGGCTTTGGCTAAGGTATCTCACACCACCGTATATCCCTGCCGTAAGCCTTAAATTCCCTTTTGAGTTATCAAGCATTTTTTCTTCGTCCTCTGTTGTATATTTAGGATTAAGAACAAAAACAAAATCTACAGGAACAACAATGTAATTGTTTGCTACTCTTGAAGTTCTTAAATTACCTGCTGAAAAATCTTCCAGGAAAATCTGGCGTTCGTTCTGCACGATCACTTTAGAATCAGCGAGCCTGTAAGAATCACTTCTTGCACCCAGACCAATCCTGTAAAAAACAGGAGAAGTAAGTTTACCGAGCTGACCTGTATACCGCACCTCAAACGATAAAGACACTGATTTTCCGAAAATTACATCTGAAGATTTAGTAAACAGATCCAATGAAGCTGCAGATTTTGTAAGATTTGTAAAGCCCAGAGAAAAATTAACATCTGTGCCGCTCAACAATTCTTTTTTGCTTTTTTTAGGATCTCTAAAACTAAAAAGAGCATTGTTCTCTGCAAAAATTACCTCATTTAACCCATTCGCTTTTCCCATTACAGAATTCTTCACCAATTCTTTGGTTGCATCTTCCAAATGAGATTTTTGCAAATCTACTTTTTCATTAATAATTTGTTCATACTTCTGAGCTATTTCAGTTTTTTGTTGTTGTTTTTCTTCCGCAGAAAGTTTTTTCTCCTTAAAAGTTTTTTCAAGAGAATCCAGTTCAGCATTCATTTTGCCTTTTTCCGAAACAATGATACTATCAATTTTTTTAGAATATTTAATCATTTCTGAGTCTGTAAAAGGCTTTTCCTGAGAAAAACTGTAACTAAAGGCGAATAGTGCCGCAATTAAAGTAATTTTCGTTTTCATATATAGAGATTTTTATTATTTTTATGTGTTGATTTTGAAAAATATAATTCTTCCGTTCAGGTTAAATGAACAGTAAATAATGATGTGATAATAATTTACTTGTGATTTAAAGAATCGCTATAAATCGTAAAACCTAATATCTTAAGAGAATTGGGACCTTTTATCTTACTCTTATCAATTACCCCAAATTTTCTTTGATCGCTGTAATTCTCTTCTCTGGTTTTATCAAGCTCATTTCCTAAAAGCAAATCATCTGAAGTGATGTAAACGATCTTTTTATTCTCTTTAACAGTAATTTTCGGAGTCATTTGAATTTTCTCATCACCAATAATATTGATTTCAGAAATCTTGTCGGCTTCAGCAGCAATAATAAGATCGGGATATTTTTCATATTCTGCTTTTTTTAGATCCGATGCTATTTTAATATTTTTTTGAGCAATTTCAGGCTTAATATTGTCATCAATATCTTTTTTCTGAATTATTTTAAGAGGAGTCCAATTATTATTTGGCACAGAGTTCTGCGATGTTTCTTCAGCAATGGAAATTTTAGTTTGAGGTAATGAATGATCATTTAAAAAATAAACCAAACAACCTGTTGAAATCATTATAATAACAGCAGCTGCGTATTTCAACCAATGAAAAGACTGTTTTGAATGTGACAAATCCTTTTCCTCAAGTCCGGACTCAATTTTATCCCACAAGCTTGCAGAAGGCTTTATTTCAAGCTCTTCGTATTCAAATTTTAATTGTGTCAGTATATTTTTTTTCATTTCGTTTTTCTTTTAAATAATCTGAAATCCATTTTTTTGCTTTACTAAACTGGCTTTTGCTCGTTCCTTCAGAAATATTAAGTATTTCTGCAATTTCCTGATGTTTTTTTTCTTCAAAAACATACAGATTGAATATCAACCGATAACCTGCGGGCATATGTGAGAAAATTTCTTCGATATTGATTTCAGTGGACACATTTTCTTCTTCATCTTCCGGAAAGTCGTCTGCAATTTCAACATCTACATACATAACATTCTTATTTTTCCTGACGAAAGTAATGGAATCATTCACAACAATTTTTCTCAGCCAAAACGGAAAACTTTTCCATTCTCTGCATTCATTAATCTTGGAAAAACACTTTAAAAATGCATTAAGCAGGATATCTTCCGCATCATGAATATTATTGGTATAAGAATTAGCTACCAAAAGCATTTTAGCCGAAAACATCTCATAAAGTTCTTTTTGAGCTTTACGATCCTGTTTTTTTGCCAGCTTAAAATTCTCTTCCAGTCCCTTCATGAATCTAGTTTCTGATTATAAGACGAAACATTTTTGAAATAGTTGCCTAAAAATAAAAAAAATTTGCACCTTATTTCTAAAGTGCAAATTATGTTTAATTTGTGTAAATATTTACTGGGCAAAAGAATATCTCGGACCTCCCGGCTGAAATATTGCCAACATTCTGCTTTTCTGATCAGTAGAAAACATAAACATAGCGCGATCGTCCACATAATCCATATAATTCATCGTCATTTCTACAGGATTTCCTGAGCAAGAACTATAATGCGGGTAAGCCGGAGCACCATAATTAGCGGTATTATGAGAAGGAGTATCACCACAGAAATCATTGCCGCAAGTAGCATCTCCCCAAATATGACGAAGATTCATCCAGTGTCCCACTTCATGCGTACCTGTCCTTCCTAAATTGTAGGGATAAGTTGCCGTCCCTGTAGTTCCGAAATATTTTGAATCTATCACAACTCCATCTGTAGCAGAAGAACCACCTGGAAACTGAGCATATCCCAATATACCATTACCAATAGTACAAACCCACAAATTAAGTTTTGTTGTTGGAGACAAAGGATTTAATCCTCCCTGACTTGTTTTTTTCATTGCATCTCTGGTTCCCCATGATGTTTTCTTAGTAGACTTTCTTACTACCTGATCTAAAACAAAACGGATACCTACGTTAGCTTTTACTCCTGCAAACAAAGTTGGAACATCATTAAAATCCGTATTTGTAGCATTAAAATCTTTATTGAGAACATCAATCTGCGATTGAATTTGCGCCTGTGAAATGTTTTCGGCCGCTGTTCTGTACAAAACATTTACCACAACCGGTATTTCGATGACACCATTTACCAATCTTGACTGAAAATTTTGCTGGATTTTCTGCTGGGTAAAGTTTTCTATATCAGAAATTCTTTTAGATAATCCGGGGTCTGTTGCCATCTGATCCTTCAAAACATCATCTGAGGCACATTTTCTTTTAGCTGAAACACTCGTCGTTTCTACTCCCGCAGATTCAGATTCAATCTTTTCATCAGATTCACATCCAATCAAAAACGCACTTGCTATACATAGCATAAAAACTTTCTTTTTCATAATAATATCTTATAAATTAGGTTAAATAAAAATACATTTGTTAAATAAATTGCAATTCTTTTACAAATGTAATAATTAAAAATTAATTAAAAACAAGTGTGAATTAAATTTAGAATTTGTGTAAATAAAAAAATGCATTCTACGAAGAATGCATTTTTTTTTATTTTATATTAACAAAAATTAATGTGTAATTTCTTTTATTTGCTTTGGATCATGTTTGTGTTTGAAAAACAGTCCAAATAGTATTGTAATTATTAAAGCATAACCTGCGAAGTAAAGCCATATTTCATGCCACATTTTATCACCGTTGGGAAGTGTAAAATAATTCTGAATAACCCAGCCGCTTACCAGACTTCCTCCCATTGCACCAAAGCCATTGGTCATCATCATAAACAATCCTTGCGCTGAAGACCTGATTTTAAAGTCAGTAGTAGTTTCCACAAATAAAGATCCCGAAATATTGAAAAAATCAAAAGCCATCCCATAAACAATACAGGATAATATTATAAGCACCAAACCAAATCCGTCAGGAACTCCATAAGCAAAAAAGCCGAATCTTAAAACCCATGCAAACATTGAGATCAACATCACATTTTTAATTCCAAATCTTTTAAGAAAAAACGGAATCGCCAAAATAAATAATGTCTCTGATACTTGCGATATAGACATAATTAATGTTGACCGTTTTACAACCAAGCTGTCTGCATATTCCGGCATTCTTCCAAAGTCTGAAAGAAAAGCATCACCATACATATTGGTAAGCTGCAAAGCCGCTCCTAAAAACATTGAAAAGATGAAAAACATAGCCATTTTCCCATTACCAAAAAGAGATAGTGCATTTAGTCCTAATTTTTCTAAAACCGTTGCATTTTTAGGTATTGTATTTTGAGGCGGACACTTGGGTAAGGTGAAAGCATAAATTCCTAAAATTATGGCAAAAAGAGCAGCAATATAAAACTGATTTCCTGATTCTTTGTTGCCTGTAAGATTAGTGATCCACATAGCAATAATAAATCCTACTGTTCCCCAAACTCTGATCGGAGGAAAAACCTTTACCACATCATAGTTGTTGTTTTTAAGAATATAATAGGCAATAGAATTGGATAAGGAAATAGTAGGCATGTAAAAAAACATAGCTATTAACATAATCCAGAAAAACTGATTGGGATCTGCAACCTGAGGAAGAAAAAATAAGGTAATACCATATAGAATATGGAGGATTCCGTAAAGTTTTTCCGCATTCATCCATCGGTCTGCAATGATTCCCGTTAAAGCAGGCATAATGATTGAAGATATACCTAAAGTAGAAAACACAGCTCCAAACTCGGAACCACCCCACTGCTTGGTACCAAACCAATATACACCTATGGTTATCAACCATGCTCCCCAAACAAAAAACTGAAGGAAGCTAAGAATGGTTAATCGTAATTTTAAATTCATCTTATAAATATCTCTTTTAGTCTATTTTCTTTTTTCTTCTCTTGATTTCTTCCTGAATCTCAAGAGCTGTATCAAAATCTTCCTCCTTTACTGCTTCTTCCAGTAATTTCTGCAGCTCTTCCATAGAAATTGATTGTAAGCCTTCTTCGGATGATACCGTTTCTGAGAACGACTCATCTTCTTTGGCAACTTCTTCCAGTTCGAGAAGAATTCCCGCTTCGTTCAGAACCTGCTGTGTAGTAAAGATTGGCGCATCAAAACGCACTGCCATTGCAACTGCATCTGAAGTTCTTGCATCTAAAATAAGCTCTTCCTGTGTTTGGGAATTTCTGAAATTGATATTGGAGAAGAAAACTCCGTCTACAATCTGATAAATAATAACGGAAACCAACTGGTAATTTGCCGAAACTATAAATTTTGAAAATAAATCGTGGGTAAGAGGACGCGGTGGGTGAATGTCTTTTTCGAGACCTAAAGAAATGGATTGTGCCTCGAAGTTGCCGATGACAACAGGCAGTTTTATGTGTGTTTCTTCGTGTTCCAAGAGCAATGCATAAGCTCCAGATTGAGTCTGGCTGTACGATATTCCGCGTATGATGAGCTGTTTATAATCCATGACTACAAAGATAAATGTATTTTTTTATCTATACTTTTTATTTTTAAAATTTTATGGGTCTTTTAATTTGCCGGCTTACTTTGATGTAATGGTCACGCAGCCCGGCTTGAGCGGAGCTCTTTTTGTCGCGACCGGAGGGAGCGGCAAAAAAGCGGGAGCGGAAGACGGAAAAAGCTGCCATAATAAAAAAACTGTTTTTAATAAAATAAAATAATTCTTAAAAAAAACTTCCGGAATAATAATTATCCCGGAAGCTTAATTATTGATAAAAAGTTTTCTAGCCTTTTATCGCCTTTATTTTTTCTGTCAATGCAGGAACAATCTGAAAAGCGTCTCCTACAACACCATAATCGGCTGATTTGAAGAACGGTGCTTCTGCATCACTGTTGATCACTACAATAGTTTTGGATGAGTTTACACCAGCTAAATGCTGAATAGCACCAGAAATACCGATGGCAATATATAAGTTAGGAGCAATTGCCTTTCCTGTCTGTCCAACGTGCTCGTTATGACCTCTCCACCCGATGTCTGAAACCGGTTTGGAGCAAGCTGTTGCTGCACCTAAAACACTTGCTAAATCTTCTACCATTCCCCAGTTTTCCGGACCTTTAAGCCCTCTTCCTGCAGAAACAACTACTTCTGCTTCTTTAAGATCTAATTTTCCTGAACTTTGCTCATGGGAAATCACTTTAGTATCTTCATTGGCAACAGCCAATTCTTTTACTTCTTCTGAACCTGCAACTGCATTTTCTTTCACACCAAAGGCGTTTTGAGAAACTGTAATGATAACTCCCGTTCCTTCTGCTTTTGCATGCATGAAACCTTTTCCTGAAAAAGCTCTTCTCTTTACCTGAAATGGTGAAATGCTTTCCGGAGCTTCCAATACATTGGTGATTAAAGAATAATTCTTCATCACTGCCAACATTGGTGCTACCGAAGAAGCATCTGTTGTATGAGGGAAAATGATAATATTTCCTTCTGCCACTTCACTTACTGCCTGTGCATAAGCTTTTGCCGAGAAATTTTTAAGACCTTCGTCTTTAATATTGATCACATTAGTCGCTCCATATTTATACAATAAATCTGAAGAATCTGTTGGGTTTACAGAGATTGCGGTAACGGTGTCTCCTGCCTGATCAGCTACTGCTTTAGCATACGAAACTGCTTCAAAAGCCGCTTTTTTGTAAACTCCGTTTATATTTTCTGCGTATACGAATACTGCCATTTTAATTATTGTTTAAAGTTTAAGGTTTGATGTTCAAGATTTGAAATTTGAAGTTCAAATTTATTCTGCTAATTTCAGTTCCTGAATCTTTTTACTTTTACTTGGTTCTTAAATAACTTTAGCTTCTTCATGAAGAAGTCTTACCAATTCATCTAAATTATCAGGAGAAACCATTTTAACCGCAGCTCTTGGCGGAACTGAATCATAAGAAACTCCCTGAACTTTTACTTCGGAAGAAGTAGGCTCTACCACCTGCAAAGGTTTTGTTCTTGCAGACATAATTCCTCTCATGTTTGGAATAATCAAATCTTTTTCGTCTACCAAACCTTTCTGACCAGCAATTACAGCCGGCAATTTCACAGAAATTGTCTCTTTACCGCCTTCAATTTCTCTTACTGCAGTAGCTTCACTACCGTTTACGTCCAAACCTACTGAAGCGTTTACGAAAGGCTGATTTAACAACTGAGCTATCATTCCCGGAACAGAACCACCATTGTAATCAATAGATTCTTTACCACAAAGAATTAAGTCATATCCTCCGTTCTGAGCAACTGAAGCAATTTCTTTTGCTGTAGAAAAACTGTCTTTAGGATCTAGATTTACTCTTACCGCATCGTTAGCTCCAATTGCCAAAGCCTTTCTTACCACAGGCTCTGTAGTGGCGTCTCCTACATTTACAACTGTAACAGTTGCGCCCTGAGATTCCTGCAATTTGATGGCTTTTGTCAAGGCAAATTCGTCTAGAGGATTGATTACCCACTGAATACCGTTTTTGTCGAACGCAGATTTATCTGCTGTGAAATTAATTTTTGAAGTAGTATCGGGAACACTACTGATACAAACTAATATTTTCATATGTAGATATTTATTGTTTTTTTAAATTATATAGAAACACATTCTACTAATGGTCTTTTTATTTTACCAATTGATGCGATCTTATATTGGTTATTTTCTTTATTTACTTCTTAAATCTGATGATTGATGAAGTATTTTTTTTATTTAGTTCAATTCTGTAAATATAATTAAAAAAAATATTATGCATGCATAACAGTTATTTAATTATTATTCAGTGCATTATAAGTTATTAAGACTTTGGATTTGCAGCTCTAAACTCAATTTTGCTTGGCAAAACTCCCGGATTCATTTTCAAAATATCCAAAACCAGATTCCCCATATCTTGTGGCTGGATCTTCCATGCATCTTTTTCTGAAGGAATATTTCCGTTGAAATGAGTGGCAACTGAACCAGGCATAATCACGGTTGATTTGATATTATATTTTCTCAGATCAATCATTGCTGCCTGGGTAAAACCAACTACACCAAATTTTGAAGCATTATAACCTGTGCCGTTTTCAAAAAAATTGGCTCCGGCAAGACTTGAAATCGTTATATAATAACCTTCTGTTTTTTTCAGTTCAGTAACTGAAGCTTTCAGTGTATGAAATACTCCTGTGAGATTGGTATCAATCATAGAATTCCATTCTTCGGAAGTAAGTTCATCAACTGGTTTGAAAACACCAAGCCCTGCGTTGGCAATGACAAAATCAAGCCTGCCAAACTTTTTGATTATTTCTGAAACAGCATTAACTTCATCATCCAAATTTCTTACATCCGATACCAAGCCTAAAACATCACCATAATTTTCCTTTAGTTTAGCCTCAATCTTCTCAACATCTTTTTTATTTCTTCCTGAAAAAGCTACTTTGATTCCGTTTTGTAACAAAATTTCTGAGATTCCTAAACCTATGCCTTTAGTTCCTCCCGTTATATATGCAACTTTATTTTCTATCATAATTAATAAATTTAATACTTCTAAAATAGCAAAAACGCTCCAATTGGAGCGTTTTTATAAGATAACATTTATCAGTTATTATTTTTTGATAAATTTCTCTGTAGAAATACCATCTTTAGTTTCAATATTAATTAAATATGTTCCAGCAGGAAGACTTCTTACATCTACCTGAGTACCATTTAATTTAACATCAACTTTTCTTCCTGTCATATCAACTACCGATACTGCATTGATCTTTGAGTCTGTTTTGATGTTTAGGATGTCTGGGGTAGGATTTGGAGAGATTGAGAAACCGTTACTAATTACTAAATCATTAGTTCCCAATGTTGAAGCGGTAACATTAACATTGTCTAATCTCAAAGATGTTGAAGTAGGAACAATAGGAGTTTCATTACTAAAAATAATATAATATATACCAGTAGTAGGAATATTGAATGTTACATTTTGTTGAGTATAAGTTGTTCCAGAAACATTAATTGTTGTTCCAACTTGCGTTGCTCCTGTTATAGAATTTGTTGTATTGTAATACACTTTTAAATTTTGTGCAGTTCCTGTTGCACCTAAACGAGTCCAGAAACTTGCAGATACTGATTGTCCAGCTGTGAAGCTAAGAGCTCGAGAGTATAACTGAGCATTTGTTGCAGCAGTGGTACTAGAATTTGAAAAATAATAAATTGAACCATCTTGAGCTCCAGACGCAGCATTACCGAGAGACCACGTAGAACTACTAAAACCATTAGATAAACTAGGTTGCTCAAAACTATTTGAGTATGGTGCAGTTTTTGCTAAGAAGATTGAAAAAGGTCCCACCCAAGCACTTTGAGTTGCTCCGCAGTTACTTCTTACATAATAGCTATGATTACCTCCAACAGGGAGATTTGTTAGTGATGCTGAATTTGTTCCTGTATTCAGTATTGTACCAGTTCCCAAAGCAAATCCACTTGCACCATGCTGCACGTCATATGAAGCAGGTGTTCCGATTGCATTACTCCATCCGATAGAAGCTGAATTAGTAGTGATATTAGTAGGTGCAGTAAAAGAAAAATCACTTGGTCTAATACAGGAAACAGTGTTGAAGTTTACTGTAAAATCAAAGCCTAAGTTACTCCAATTGTTATCCCAAACAATATAGTACGTAGTTCCAGCAGTTACCGGAACTGTCACTGATGATAAATAATTAGTACCAGAAACGTCATCATTTCCTCCGTAACAAGACAATGCTGTACATGCCCCCGTTATAATAGAAAGTCTAGTGTCATCACTTTTAAGAAGACCATTATTTTGTGGTAAATCAGAAGAAACCGTAAGTTCCCCATTTGCAGTAGCAGTAAATTTGTACCACATTGCAAAAGGAGTTGTAGCTTGTCCGCTACCAGCACAAGTCCCTACAAAACTTCCAGTATAACTTGAAACAGTAGTTGTACTACCAGAAGTTACAGCTAAAGCACCAGCGCAATTTGCTTGAGCAAATGAAAATTGCGACAAAATTGCAATTCCCAAAGTTGATAAAACTTTTTTCATAATTATTTTAAATTTAAATTTTAATAGCGTAAATATAAAAAAACATCACGTATCAATGATAATATTTTTTGTTAAAATTAAAATAATCCTCAAGAAAAATTTCTAAGGATTATTTTATTGTAATATTATAAGCAAATTACTTAGAATAATTCTCAAAAAATAAAGGGATGCTTTCAATGCCTTTATAGAAATTAAATAAGCCGTAATGTTCGTTTGGTGAGTGAATGGCATCAGAATCAAGACCAAATCCCATCAATACTGATTTTGCTCCCAAAACCTGCTCAAACATAGCTGTAATAGGAATGCTTCCTCCGCCTCTATATGGCAAAACTTCTTTTCCAAAAGCAGTCTGCATTGCATTTTTAGCCGCTAAAAATTCTTTTGTATCTGTCGGTAAAACATAAGGCATTCCGCCATGATGCGGTGTTATTTTTACTTTTACATTTTCAGGAGCTATTTTTTCAAAATATTTAGTAAACTTTTCGGTAATTTCTTCAGGAGTCTGGTAAGGAACCAAACGCATGGAAATTTTAGCAAAAGCTTTGGATGGAATCACTGTTTTTGCTCCTTCTCCTGTATATCCGCCCCAAATCCCGTTACAGTCTAAAGTAGGTCGAATTGAAGTTCTTTCTAAAGTTGTATATCCCTTCTCTCCTTCTACACCATTTAAGCCGATTGATTTTTTAAATTCTTCAGGATTGTCTTTCAGCTTATTCATTTCTGCTCTTTCGGCATCAGAAACAGTTTCCACATTATCATAAAAGCCATCAATAAGAATATGCCCGTCATCATCAATCATTTTGGCAATCATTCTTGAAAGGACGTGAATCGGGTTGGGAACTGCTCCGCCATATAATCCGGAGTGCAAATCTCTGTTGGGACCTTCAACTTCAACTTCCACGTAGCTTAAACCTCTCAAACCGGTGGTTACCGTAGGTTGTTCGTTGCTGTAGATATGGGTGTCTGAAATCAAAATACAGTCACAAGATAGTTTTTCTTTATTTTCTTCTACCCAACTTCCTAAACTTACTGATCCTACCTCTTCTTCACCTTCCAGGATAAATTTCACATTACATGGAAGAGAATCGGTTTTCATCATTGCTTCAAAAGCTTTTACCTGCATAAAAAACTGACCTTTATCATCTGCTGAACCTCTTGCAAAAATAGCTCCTTCAGGATGAAGATCGGTTTTTTCAATATAGGGTTCGAAAGGTGGTTTTTTCCATAATTCTAGAGGATCTGCAGGCTGTACATCGTAATGACCGTAAACCAAAACAGTAGGGAGTTTTTCATCAATCAGCTTTTCACCAAAAACAATAGGATAACCTTTGGTTTCGCAGATTTCAACATTGTCTGCTCCTGCATTCTTTAGATGTTCTGCGCAAACTTCTGCACATTTCAAAACATCATTTTTGTAAGCCGGATCGGCTGAAATAGAAGGTATTCTGAGTAATTCAAACAATTCATCTACGAAACGGTTTTTGTTTTCGCTGATATACTTTAATGTTTCTTGCATTATAATTTTAAATTTTGTTAAAATTAAAAAATTGTACCGTCATCACAAACAAAAAAGACAGTTATTTATTGGAATAAATTCGTTATAAACCTGATAATAAAAGCAAATCCCACACTAATGTGCAGGATTATTTTATGTAATATAGTTTTATATTAATGCTGTTCAACCGAAGGTTTTTGTAGACCTTTGTTGTGTTTATCAGAAGATTTCTCTGTAGAAGCACTATCTCTTTTAGGAGCTGCAGTTTCATGATTACCATGACCTGCATCTTTGTGTTCTACCGCAAGATCTTCTTCCTGACCACTTGTTTGCTCGGCATCAGAATATCTTTCTACACCTTCTTCAAGCTTAATGATACTTTTATTTCCTCCAGCCTGAATTTTTTTGCAGCTTACCGCTACTGTTGCAAGAGCTAAACATAGAACTAATTTTTTCATATGCAGATATTTATTTTTTTAAGATCAGCAGGAATTATAAGATTCCTTAATTTTTAATTGCCCAAAAGTAAGAAATATTGCATTTTTCGGCAACATTTTTATACTGATTTTAATATTATTTTGCCTTTTTTTGACTGTGTAAAAATAAGATAGCTATTACCACCGTCTTTCAGCTGATATTTTTTCTTTATTTCTTCAGGTTTTAAAGGATAATTTTTGGAAATAATATTAAACTGTTCTTTTTTCTTAATTTGTTTTGAATCAATAGTTTCCATTTCCAAAATTCGTCCCGGAAAATTTTCAGTTTTATCATCCGATGTATAAATGTGAGTGTTTGGATGCAGTTTCCTTAGTTTAAATTTATTTGAAATCAAATTGAAAATTCCCGCTTTCAGCACAGCATTATTAGGTATATAAATAAATTTCTGAGGTTCGCCGTATTCTGCTGCTGCATTTTTTTCCTCGTCAAAACAAAAGCTGAAAGGCGCTTCTTCTGACTCCAGATTTACACAATAACATATTATCTTACCTGAAAAATCTTTAGTCTGGGTAATCGCAACTTCTTTCACATCATTTTTGACGGCGATAATATCAATTTGGGAAACATTTTTTAATACAGAAACAAGATATTTCAAATCAATGAGCGGAGATAGTTTTATTACGACTTTTCGTGATATTGAAAGAAGTTTATCCTGAATTTTTAAAATATTGGGGGATAAATCCTCGAGCAGAAAAACTTTATTTTTATTTTGATCTCTTCTTGCAGGATCAAGATATATCACATCAAAATTTTCATTATTTTCTTCTAAAAAATCCTCAAGCTTTTTGCTGATAAACTTTGCTTTTTTCTTTAGAATTCCCCAATTATTCTGTACAATTGCCAAAAGTTCAGCATTTTGCTCTATAAGAGTTATTTCTTTAAAATTTTTTGATAAATAGTAGGCATCAATTCCAAATCCGCTTGTGAGATCAATAAAACGGTCTCCTTTAAGATTATCAGATTTATATTTTGCGGTAATTTCAGAGGAAGACTGCTCAATATTAAGCTGAGGCGGAAAAATAATCCCTTCTTTGAGTAAAAACGGAAACTTCTTCTGTGCCACCAGTTTTCCTTTGATCTGCTGCACGATTTCCTGCATGGAAACTTCTGGAAATGGAGATTTTTTTAATAACAAAGAATGCAAATCTGTTTTCAGATTTGTATTGATAAATTTTTGAATCTCAGAACTTAATATTTCTTTTTTCAAAATTATCTTTTATAAAAAATATAATCTGTCAGTATTGGTTCAATACCGCTTTGTTTGAACAAAAAGTTTATTTGTCCTCTATGATATGTTGAGTGATTAATTGCCTGAAAAAGTATTTCAAAAATGCTGTTCTGAAATTTTATTCCTTTAGAATTTTGGTATTCGATTGTTTCATCCAGATCAGAATTTCGGATAATATCAACACTTTTCAGATAATTTTGCAGATTAATCTCACTAAGATTTTCAAAAGAATTTATTTGCCAAACTTCAAATAATTCCTCTCCCAATATTCTTGAATTCCAAATTTGTTGTGCATTGAGAGTATGGTTGATTAAACCTATGATTTTTTCATCTACCTTAGAAATATTTTCTGAAATCACACGTATCATTTCTTTGTTAAAATGATAAGTATAATCAAATAAATCAATCATCTTTTCTTTCATTACTCATACATTTCTGCCCAACGAACTGCTTTTATTTCTTTCTCGTTGTATAAATCATCAACCGATTTTTTAACATCCAGTTTAGGGTATAAATTAACACCAATCAGCTTGATTTTTCCTTCTTCTACCCATTTCTGCTCTTCAATGGCATGAGTATAAATTTCTTTTTGAATATAACTCTGCTTCAAAAGAGCAAGATAACCTCCTTTTTCTTCAATTTCAACAAAATATTTCCACGATTTTTCAGCAATCTGCCGAGTAAGGTCTTCAATATAGTAGCTGCCATTGGAAGCATCTTCAAAGACATTGATGATACTTTCATAAGCCAAAACAATCTGCTGTTTAAAAGAAATTTCCTGCGAATTTTCTGTTGACTGATTGATAAGATAATTGTTGCTGTACACTGCATCTGCACCACCGATCATCGCAGAGGCAAGCTCTAAAGTTGACCGAATAAGATTATTTTCATTATCTGAAACCGCTTTATTTCTCAAAGAAGTTTCTGCAAAGATGTACGGAATATCATCTAAATCATATTCTTTTGAAAACTGATTAAAAACCAGCTTAAAGGCACGGATTTTTGCCATTTCAAAGAAATAATTTCCTCCTACAGCCAATCTGAATATTATTTTGCTTAAAATTTCGGCTCCGTATACTTCAACTAGCTCTTTTGTTTTGGCTAAAGCAATTCCTAACTGCTGAAAAATGGCTGCACCTGCATTCTGATGAAGAGATATATCAACACAGATGTTTCTTTTAAAATCTTTTGCCAGGAGCTCTTTAACCAGCTGATCGTTGATTTCAGCATTTGTTTCATCAAAAACGTCGATAAGTGAAAAATACTGATCTTCATCTTGTGGACTGATATGTTCCGCTAAATCTTTGTTATTGATAAAAATGGTTTTCCCAACCAAACTTTCAACATTTTCGTTCAGCAAAAAAGCAAAAACATCATCTTCCAGATTTTCCTGATAGAGAGCAACTAAATGCGTACTTTCTTCTATCTTCGGGAGATTGGGAAGCTGCTTTTCAACCGAATGATAAAAAGGCTTAACTTCAATTCCTTCAAGATTTTCTTTTTTCAGAATAGTGTAGATATCTTCTGTTTTAAGTTGTTTCTTAACAAGATTTTCCCAGTTTGAGAAGGTTTCAGTATTAGACATGGAATATGGATATTTGTGAATTGTCAATCGTAAATTTTGTTTCACAAGTGAATCTTGAATCGACGAAAATTTGACAACTATATTTACATTTAAATTAAAATTTCACAGCGAAGCTAATTGAATATTGACAATTAATTCACCTTAATATCATTTTTCAGCAACGTTTGCACTATCTGCCACGAGAATGAAAATCTCTTCATTTGGCTTTTTCATAAAGTAATTTTCTCTGGCATATTTTTCTTTTTCAGACTTATTATTCATCAGTTTTTTATAGAATTTATCATTCTTTTCGTATTCTGATTTGTAATATTCCAGCTGCTCTTCATATTTATTGATTTCGCCATTCAGTTCATGAATTACCAGAAAAGAAGTTTTATCAAAGAAAATCATCCAGACCAAAAACAGAACAATGGTAATAACATATTTATTCAGAATATAATTCTGGATAAACTTTAAAGTATCAGATTTTGGCTTTATGTCTTTAATGAGCTCTTTTTCTGGCATTTTTTAGTGTTTTCTGAGTGAATTTTTAATAACAGTAGTCAAAAAATCAATGGCTACAGAATTTTGTCTCATATTAGGAATAATCAAATCCGCTTCATTTTTTGAAGGCTCAATAAACTCCTGATGCATAGGCTTTAAGGTCGTCTGATAACGATGCAGAACCTCGTTCAGATCTCTTCCTCTTTCCTGTGTATCTCTTCTTATTCTTCGGATTAATCTTTCATCTGAATCTGCATGTACAAATACCTTCAGATCAAATTCTTTAAGAAGTTCTTTGTTGGTTAAAACTAAGATTCCTTCAACTACCAAGACATTCTTAGGTTCTACAGTTACATGATCTCCTGTTCTTGAATGAGTTACAAAACTGTAGATAGGCTGCTCAATAGGCTGATTGTTCTTTAAGGCTTTTACATGCTTGATCAGCAAGTCAAAATCTATTGATTTAGGATGATCATAATTAAGAGCTTCTCTTTCTGCCAAAGTCAGATTATGATTATCATGATAATAATTATCCTGAGAAAGGATGTTCATTCCTTCAATATCAAGCTGTTGTATAATTTTATCAACAACGGTAGTTTTGCCGGATCCAGTTCCACCGGCAATTCCTATTACAAGCATTTTTCTAGTCTGTTTTTAATTTACAAATATAGTATTTTATTTAAAAGCTAAAAATGGGAATTAAGCTATGTTTTTTAAACAGTAAAGATTAATTTAAAATAAATATCAAAAAAACCGGCAATTTTGCCGGTCTTATACTATTTCGCTTGTTAAACTTCGGGAAATGAGTTTATCATGCATTGGCTTCAATAAATCTATAGAGCCGGTTTTTACTGTACATTTGCCTTTGTAATGAACCAGCATTGTACATTGCTCAGCTTGCATCGGCTCATGTTTGCAAATCTGAATAAGAGCCTCAATAACTTCGTCAAACGTGTGAATATCATCATTATGAAGCACTAATTTGTATACTTCATCTGTCTCATCCAAAACCAACACTTCTTCTTCATACTGCCGTTTTGGACTTTCATAATTTTTTACTGAATTATTAAAAAACATTTTTAATTTTTATTAAACTTCTATTTTGTCAATTAATTCATCTAAGACATTCGGCTCAATATATTCAAGCTCAACCATTTCAACACTTTTATTATTCATCTTAAGTATTTTAAAATGGTAACCTTCCAGATCAAACTCCTGGTTTTCTTCAGGAATTTCTTCCAGCTTATGTAAAATAAATCCTGCCAAAGTATTATACTCTTCCGCAATCGGGAGTTTTCTAGGTAAAGACTCGTTGATCTCATCTAAAGGCTGTGTAGCTTTTACCCAAAAAAGATTTTCACCAATTTTATCTACCAGTTTTTCTTCATCATCTTCTTCGTCCTGAATTTCACCCACCAGTTCTTCTAAAATATCTTCCAGTGTGATAATCCCTTCAGTTCCTCCAAACTCATCAATTACGATGGCTAAATGCTGTTTTTTCTGCTGGAAAATTTTGAGCAAATCTGAAATTTTCTTGCTTCCTACCACAAAGAAAGATTCACGCATTAATTCTCTTAAATCATCATGGCTAAGATTCCCTTTTCTTTTAACAAATTCTCTGATAATTTCTTTGGTATAAAAAACTCCAATTACATTATCAATTGAATTTTCGTATACCGGAATTCGGGAGTAACCGCTCTCCATGATTTTATTAATGATATCATTAAGATCATCTGAGAAGTTGATTGAAGTAATATTCTGCCGTGGAACCATGATTTGTTTAGCTGAATGATCTGTAAAATCAAAAGCATTTTTGATAATTTCATAGTTTTCCTCTTCTATTTCACCGGAATCGGCACTTTGTTTTACCAAAAGCTGCAATTCTTCCGTAGAGTGAATTTCCTGTTCTGAAGCCGGGTGAATTTTCATCAGCCTTAAAACTCCGTTTGACATGAGATTCATCAACCATATAAATGGTTTAAAAATCGTATAAAAAACTCTTAGAGGAACAGCTGTTGCCATAGTTGTAGCTTCTGCCTTTCTGATTGCAATAGATTTGGGAATCAATTCACCAAAAACAATATGCATAACCGTAATAATCAAGAAGCTGATAACCAAAGATATTGTTGTAACGGTAGATTCGGAAAAACTGACATCCATTGAATGGAGCAAATTATCAATCATATGGTGCATTGCACTTTCACCTACCCAACCCAATGCAAGAGAAGCTAATGTAATCCCGAGCTGGGTTGCAGACAGATATTCGTCAAGACGTTTGATGATAAATTCGGCCTGCTTAGCCATAGAATTACCTTCTGCTGCTTTCAGCTGAATCTGTGAGTAACGAACTTTAACAATTGAGAATTCTGCGGCCACAAAAAAGCCATTAAGTAATACAAGAAACAAGGCTAGCAAAAGCCTGACTATGTCCGAATCCATTTAGAAAATTATAATTTATTTACAAAGATATACAAAATAATAATAGCAAAAAAAGCACCGAAAACATCGGTGCTTTTTATTTTGTGAAAATTTTATTAAGAATTTTTCAGTGCTTCTGCCCCTGAAACGATTTCTAAAATTTCGTTAGTAATTGCTGCCTGTCTTGCTTTATTATAGAAAATTACCAGGTCATTTTTCAGAGCCTGTGCATTATCTGTTGCTTTATGCATTGCTGTCATTCTCGCCCCATGCTCAGATGCTACTGAATCAAGTACTGCCTTGAAAACCTGAGTTTTAATAGATTTTGGAATGAGGTTATCAAGAATTTCATTTCTGTTTGGCTCAAAGATATAATCTGTTTCAACATGATTTTCTTCTGTTTCAGCCATAGAAATTGGAAGAAGCTGTTCTGTAATTACTTCCTGAGTAGCAGCATTGATGAATTTATTATAAATTAAATAAACTTCATCAAACTTTCCTTCTCTAAAGCTAGACATTACCCCTTCTGTAATGTTAGAAACTCTATCAAAACTTAAATTATCAAAAACAGAACTTTCATTGGAAAAAACAGAACGGCTCTTTCTTACCGCATCGTAAACTTTTTTACCAATTGTAAGAACTTCAACATCATACTGAGAATTATTCTGAAACTGATTATTTAGCTCTTTTACAACAGATGAATTGAAAGCACCTGCCAAACCTCTGTTTGAAGTTACAGCAATAAAAAGCACCCTTTTTACTTCTCTTTTCTGAGCATAAACAGAAACCTGATCCGGATCTGAACTAGAATTTACATTCTGGATAATCTCCTGAAGTTTTTCAGAATAAGGTCTCAACATTACGATAGCATCCTGAGCTTTTTTAAGTTTCGCAGCAGAAACCATTTTCATAGCACGGGTAATTTGCATCGTAGATGAAATTGAGCTGATTCTTCCTCGTATTTCTTTTAAGTTTGCCATATTTGGGTAGCTGTTGGTTGTTGGTTGTTGGTTGCTAGTTTTAGAAAATCCTCTCAACTACCAACCAAAAACCATCAACTAATTTTTAGTTATATTTAGATGCTATATCCTGAGCAGCCTGTTTAAGGACACCAGTAATATCGTTGTCTATTTTACCTGCCTTGATAGCAGCCATAGTGTCCGGATGCTTAGATCTTAAGAATTCAATGTATTCGTGTTGGAATTCTTTTACTTTTCTGATAGGAACATTTCTCATTAAGTTTTCTGTTCCTGCGTAAATCATTGCTACCTGGCTGTCTACAGGAAGCGGAGAGTTTACTGGCTGTTTAAGTAATTCCACGTTTCTTTCACCTTTAGAAATTACTGCTAAAGTAGAAGCATCAAGATCTGAACCGAATTTAGCAAATGCTTCCAATTCCTTATATTGAGCCTGATCTAATTTAAGCGTACCAGAAACCTTTTTCATTGATTTTATCTGAGCATTACCTCCTACCCTTGATACAGAGATCCCTACGTTGATTGCAGGACGCACCCCTGAGTTGAATAGATCAGACTCCAAGAAGATCTGTCCGTCTGTAATAGAGATTACGTTAGTTGGAATATACGCAGAAACGTCACCAGCTTGAGTTTCGATAATAGGAAGTGCCGTTAATGAACCACCACCTTTTACGATTGGTCTTAAAGACTCAGGTAAATCGTTCATCTGTCTTGCAATATTATCATCAGCAATTACTTTCGCAGCTCTTTCCAACAATCTTGAGTGAAGATAGAAAACGTCTCCAGGATAAGCCTCACGACCTGGTGGTCTTCTTAAAAGTAGAGAAAGCTCACGGTAAGCAACTGCCTGTTTAGATAAATCATCATAAACAATTAGAGCAGGTCTTCCGGTATCTCTGAAATATTCTCCGATAGATGCTCCTGCCATTGCAGAATATACCTGCATTGGTACAGGGTCTGAAGCATTAGCTGCAACGATTACAGTATAAGCTAAAGCACCTTTATCAGATAAAGTTTTTACAATCTGTGCAACTGTAGAAGCTTTCTGACCGATTGCTACATAGATACAATATACTGGCTGACCAGCGTCATAAAATTCTTTCTGGTTGATAATAGTATCAATAGCAACCGTAGTTTTACCAGTCTGTCTGTCACCAATGATAAGCTCTCTTTGCCCTCTTCCTACAGGAATCATAGAATCAATTGCTACGATACCTGACTGTAAAGGCTCTGTTACCGGCTGTCTGTAAATAACTCCGGGAGCTTTTCTTTCCAATGGCATTTCATATAATTCTCCGGTGATAGGACCTTTACCGTCGATAGGGTTACCAAGAGTATCTACTACTCTACCCAACATCCCTTCTCCTACTTTGATAGAAGAAATTCTGTTTGTTCTTCTTACGGTATCACCTTCTTTTACAGATTTACTTTCACCTAAAAGAGCAACACCTACGTTGTCTTCTTCAAGGTTTAGTACGATACCTTCTACATCACTTGAAAATTTTACCAATTCTCCGTATTGTACGTGTTCTAACCCGTAAACACGAGCAATACCATCACCGATGGTAAGAACTGTACCCACTTCCTCAACATTTGATTGAGTATCGAAATTGGCCAATTGCTGTTTTAAGATCGCAGATACTTCTGCCGGATTTATTTCTGCCATTGTATGGTTTTTTTCTTAATTTAACTGAAAGTCTTTTTTAATCTTGTTCAATTTTGATTTTACAGATGCGTCTACCTGCTGATCTCCTACTCTTAATATATAGCCCCCTAAAATTTCAGGTTTTACAATTACATTAAGGTCAAAATTAGCACTTGTATTCACAAGATTGGTAGATTTCAAAATCTGTTCAATATTTGATTGAGATAATTCTGTTGCAGTAGTAAGTGTTACTCTCTGCACTCCGTTGATATCCTCAACTTTGTTGATAAACTGCTGTGCAATATTTTTCAGATGGCTTTCACGTCCCTGTCTGATTACCAAAGTAATCAGGTTTTGTGACGAAACTGAAAGACTTTTGAAAATTTCTTTTGCTACTTCTACTTTTTTCTTAGAATCTATATAAGGTGTAAGAAAGAATTTGTTCAAATCCGGAGATTCGTTCATCAACTTTACTACATCTTTCATATCAGAAAATACAGTAGCCGTTTGACCTGATTCGTTGGTGAAATCAAGTAAACCTTGTGCGTATCTTTTAGCTACTTTAGATGTAAGCATTATTAGTTAAGGTTTGATTTGTTTAAATAATTTTGAACTAATTCATTTTGAGCTTCATTATTTTCAAGCTTTTGCTTCAAAATAGATTCTGCGATATTTACAGACAAAGCACCAATTTGAGTTTTGATATCTGCCATTGCAGCATTTTTCTCTGCTTCAATAGTTTGTTTTGCAGCTTCAATTAATTTATCAGCCTCTACTTTTGCGATATCTTTAGCTTCTCCTACAATTCTGTCTTTAATTTCTCTTGCCTCTTTAAGGATAGCATCTCTTTCGATCTTAGCCTCACGCATGATTCTTTCATTGTCAGACTTAAGATCTTCCATTTCTTTTCTAGCCAATTTAGCCTGATTCAATGCATCAACGATAGAAGTTTCTCTGTCATTTACTGCATTTACAATTGGCTTCCATGCAAATTTAGCCAAAAGAAACAACAGGATAACAAAGGTAAGCGTCATCCAAAACAAAAGTCCAATTCCAGGTTCAATAATTCCCATATCTGTAAATTCTTTTTTTAATATTATTTTATGGATTTCTTTTAAAAATTCTTAGCAGCAGCCAACCGCTTTACTGCTAAGAATGTTTTTTGAAGGATAATTACTTGATGAAAGCACCAAAGATAATCGCAATAAGACCAGCACCTTCGATAAGACCAGCAGCAATAAGCATTGCTCCCTGGATCTTACCAGCCTGCTCAGGTTGTCTAGCGATAGCATCCATAGCGTGACCACCGATTTTACCGATACCCATACCTACTCCAAGTACAGCTAAACCGATACCTACGTAAATTAATCCTGTTCCAGTTGAAATGTCCATAATAAATAAATTATTTAGTTAAAATTATTTTCTTTTTTTCTAATTAATGAGCATGTTCTTCATGAGCGTGCTCTGCCACAGCAATTCCGATAAATAACGCAGAAAGCACTGTAAAAATGTAAGCCTGTAAAGCAGCAACCAACAATTCCAATACTGAAACGAATAGCGCCAAAGGTACAGATGCAAATCCTAACAATGGGGATTTAAAGATGAAAATCAATGAGATAATTGCTAAAATCATGATGTGTCCCGCCGTTACGTTGGCGAAAAGTCGCATCATCAAAGCAAAAGGCTTCGTAAAAATACCGATGATTTCAATAGGAACCATAATTGGATACAACAATAAAGGAACCGGCGGCATGAAAATATGTTTCCAGTAATCTTTATTAGCACTGAATAATGTTATCAATAAAGTAATGATTGCCAAAACAGCGGTGATTGCGATATTCCCTGTAAGATTTGCTCCAAACGGAAAGAAAGGAATCAAACCGAATAGGTTATTGAACCAGATAAAGAAAAATGCTGTTAATAAATAAGGCATATATCTTTTATATTTTACTGATCCGATATTTGGGATAGCCACTTCATCTCTGATAAATACAATTACAGGCTCCATCAATTTACCTGCACCTTTCGGAAGCTGAGATTTTTTATAATTTCTCGCCATTCCGATAAAGATAACCGCCATGAAAATTACTGAAAGTAACATAGAAGCTACGTTTTTAGTAATTGAAAAATCATAGAAAACCTCATTTGGATTATTTTTCCCGCTGATTGTTGCAAATAATGTTGCTTTTTTCAATCCTTTGGTAGAAACTACATTTCCATGCTCTAAAGTATAACCGTCGTGTTCGTGTCCGTGAGCAATATCCTTAGATAAAAAAGTATGCAAACCTTCACTGTCTTTGATAATCACAGGAAGCGGAATAGAAAAATGATCTTCTTCTCCCTTATCATTTTTAGTAGTCCATAAATGCCATTCGTTTGAATCACCGATGTGTTCCATGATCATTTTTGTAGCATTGAAAGGCTTGTCTCCTTCTGCATGCTCTACCTTTTCAGCTAGTTTTTCGCCCTCAGATTCGTGCTGAGCAGCAGCAAAACCACTGAAAAACACAAATAAAAATGCGAAAAATAGGGAAGAAATTTTTCTGTTCATATCTCTTTTTTAATCGTGTGCAAATATATCGTTTTTATTAAACTTTACCAATATTAAAAATTGATTTTTATCATCAAAAAAATCAGGATTTGTTAATAGCCCTTATTACCAGGTAATATATAAAGAAAGAACTTACCAGAAAACAAATCACAAGAAACAGAAAATTCGCTTTCGTTTTATCTATGATAAACAATGAAAATCCCAGCCATAAAATATCTTTTGCAATATTGATCACTAAAAATCTCATTGCTGCGTCAGATTTTTTGTACAGAAATTTTTTAAATACCATATATATAAGGATATTCAGTACTACAATTAAGAATAATATAATAAAAGCCGCCAAAAAATTCATTCTGCAAAAATAAAATTATAATCGGTAATCAAAAGAAATGTGTGGGTATATCCTATTCATTTAATTAAAAATTCCTTATTTTTGCCAACTATAATTTACAATTAATATGTTTAATAGTTTACAGGATAAATTAGACAAGGCGCTTCATAATATTTCCGGACGAGGAAAGATTACTGAAATCAACGTGGCGGAAACCGTAAAAGAAATCCGCAGAGCATTGGTAGATGCCGATGTTAATTATAAAGTAGCAAAAGATCTTACCAAAAGAGTTCAGGATAAAGCTTTAGGACAAAACGTTCTCACTTCGCTTACTCCGGGACAGCTGATGACAAAAATCGTACATGACGAGTTGGTAGATTTAATGGGAGGTTCTCAGGAAGGAATCAACCTTTCAGGAAAACCGTCTGTAATTCTTATTGCAGGTCTTCAGGGTTCGGGTAAAACTACGTTTTCAGGAAAGCTTGCCAATTATCTTAAAACGAAAAGAAATAAAAAACCTTTATTGGTTGCGTGTGATGTATACCGTCCTGCAGCAATTGATCAGCTGAAAGTTTTGGGTGGACAGACGGGAGTTCCTGTTTACACTGAGGAAGGCAATATGGATCCTTCAGTAATTTCGCAAAACGCAATTAATTTTGCTAAATCTAATGGTCACGATATTGTAATCGTCGATACAGCAGGTCGTTTGGCAATTGATGAGCAGATGATGAACGAAATTAAAACCGTTCACACCACTATCAGACCTAACGAAACGCTTTTTGTAGTCGATTCAATGACAGGTCAGGATGCGGTAAATACTGCAAAAGCCTTTAACGATACTTTAAATTTTGACGGGGTTGTTTTAACGAAATTAGACGGCGATACGCGAGGCGGAGCTGCTTTAACGATTCGTTCTGTAGTTGAAAAGCCTATCAAATTCATTTCCACAGGGGAAAAAATGGAAGCTTTAGATCTTTTCTACCCGGAAAGGATGGCAGACAGAATTCTGGGAATGGGAGACGTTGTTTCCTTAGTAGAAAGAGCTCAGGAACAGTTCGATGAAGAGGAAGCCAAAAAACTTCACAAAAAAATTGCTAAAAACGAGTTTGGTTTTGATGATTTCTTAAAACAGATCAATCAGATCAAGAAAATGGGTAATATGAAAGATTTGATGGGAATGATTCCTGGAGTTGGAAAAGCCATCAAAGATGTTGAGATCAGCGATGATGCCTTTAAGCATATTGAAGCGATCATATATTCTATGACTCCTGAAGAAAGAAGAAAACCTTCCATTATCAATACTCAAAGAAAAAACAGGATTGCCAAAGGTGCAGGAAGAAAAATTGAAGATGTAAATCAGCTCATGAAACAGTTTGACCAAATGGGGAAAATGATGAAAATGATGCAGGGACCGCAAGGCAAACAGATGATGCAGATGATGAGCAAAATGCCAAATATGCCGGGAATGGGCGGAATGTTTGGAAAGTAATCTACTAAAACTCTATCAATATGACTCTCAGAATTTTCTGGGAGTTTTTTTTATTATATTAAATTGAATTTCTTGATTCTAAATTTTGACTTTCTTTTTTTTCTTCCTAATCGGAAAAATATCTGATTGCGTTTTAATAAAAAAATATATCATGATTACACCACAATCTCAGTCGTATTTTTCACCTCAGAAATTGTGAATGCACTGTGTGTACTGGCAATATGCTGCAATGCAGTCAGTTTTGTAAGCATAAAATTGCGGTAATCTTCCATATCTTTTACACAAATTTTAAGAATGTAATCATAATCTCCGCTTACATGAAAACATTCAGTAACTTCAGGAAGATCCATTATTTCACGCTCAAACTGCATTACAAAATCTTTTTTATGCTGAGTAAGCCTTACATGACAAAGAACCAGAAATTTGCGGTCAATTTTAGTCTTGTCTACCAAAGCAACATATTTAGAAATCACACCGGAATTTTCCAGTTTTTTGATGCGTTCATAAACCGCTGTCACCGAAAGATTAAGCTTATGGGAGAGTTCTTTAGTAGTCTGTTTACCATCTTTTTGCAAAAATTGAAGCAATTTTTTATCAGTTTCATCAAAATTCATAGAAAAAAATTTTATGCGCTGAATAATTATTCAAATATAATAAACTTTATTTCTACCAAAACTAAAATTATCAGATTTATTTTCTGAATATTTTAAAAATGATTGTTTAAAAGATTGAAATGAGCCATTTTTAAACAAAAAAAATATGGATCAATTTAATGCAGCCAACGAAATTCAGGATCTTCAGTATTTTGGTGAATTTGGAGGAGTAAATCCGTCTATTTCAGACAGTTCTACTTATACTTTTCTTTCAGCAAAAACCATGTTTGATACATTTGAAGGTAATGCAGAAGGATGCTACCTTTATTCCCGCCATTCATCCCCGATGAATCTTTATCTTGCACAAGCTTTGGCAAAAATGGAAAATACGGAAGCAGCCAATGTTACTGCTTCGGGAATGGGAGCCATTACTTCTGTACTCATGCAGATCTGCAAAAGCAGAGATCATATTATTTCCAGCAGAACGATTTACGGAGGAACATATGCTTTTATGAAAAATTTTCTTCCTCCTTTCCAGATAGAAACCAGCTTTGTTGACATCGGGAATTTTGAGTCTATCGAAAATGCAATTCAGCCCAATACCAAAATAATCTACTGTGAAAGTGTAAGCAACCCGCTTCTTGAAGTGGCAGACCTTAGAAAGCTTTCGGAAATCTGTAAAAAGCATAATCTTAAACTGATTGTTGACAATACTTTTTCACCGCTTTCTATTTCTCCTACTCTTTTGGGAGCAGATATTGTTATTCATTCTTTAACGAAATTCATCAACGGAAGCAGCGATACTGTAGGTGGTGTTTATTGTGGAAGCCAGCAGTTTATCGACGACACAAAAAATGTAAACAACGGAGCCTGTATGCTTTTGGGACCAACCATGGACAGCCTTCGCTCAGCAAGTATTCTTAAAAACCTGAGAACACTTCATATCAGAATGAAGCAGCACAGCCATAATGCTTTATATCTTGCTCAAAAATTTGAAGAAGACGGTCTGAAGGTTTCATATCCGGGATTAAAATCCCATAAAAACCATGACCTGATGAAAAGTATGATGCATGAAGAATACGGTTTTGGAGGACTTTTAACTTTGGATGCAGGAACCACCGATAAAGCCAATGAGCTGATGGAGCTGATGCAGAAAGAAAACCTGGGGTATCTGGCGGTAAGCTTAGGATTTTATAAAACATTATTCTCCTGTTCCGGAAGTTCTACTTCTTCTGAAATTCCTGAAGAAGAAAGAGAGGCGATGGGAATCTCTGACGGACTCATCCGATTCTCTATAGGTTTGGATCACGACATACACCGCACTTATGAAAAAATGAAAGAATGCATGCTGAAAACAGGCGTTCTCAACCATGAAACATCATCCATATTCTAATTATTTGTTGATAAAAGCTGTCTTAAAGGCAGCTTTTATTGTTTTTTAGAATGAGCTTTTTATTTAATTAAGAGATTTATTCAGTTCAATGGCAAATCTATCTAATCCTTATGAAAATGTGTCGGAAAAGCGTCTTCGGGTTTCTTTCTGAAAATATTCAATAAAACCCAGGATTTTAAAAATCCATATCCGTAAGAAAACATCTGAACATAAGTAGACATTACCGCCATTGCTCCGATGGCAATATTTCTGGTAACCATCATAGCATGAATGCAGATCACGAACGTATAAAAACCATAAAATGCCAGTATGATTCCTTTTTTTAAAACAAAATATTCAATAAATCCTAAAATGTATCCTAACAGAAAAAGACTTGGAAAAGCAAAAGAAATCTTCACATAATCCGGATGACGCTGGTTAAGAATGGGTCTTGCACAGCCAAACTGATATACCTGCTTTGAAAATCTTCCAAAATCTACTCTTCTTTTATGGTATACTGCAATATCATCAAAAAATGCAGTAGTAAAGCCATTTTCCCAAAGTGTCATTGACAGATCGGGATCCTCGCCTATTCTCATTTCTGAGAAACCTCCTACTTTTTCAAAAACTTCTTTTTTAACCCCCATATTAAAGCTTCTCGGCTGAAACCTGGACACAGATTTTTTACTTCCCCTAATCCCTCCTGTGGTAAAAACCGAAGTCATAGAATATGAAATAGCTTTCTGCATCAGATTGAAACCTTTATGTGCTTTATCTGCTCCTCCAAAAGCATCACATGGAATATTTTCTATATTTTTTTTAATATTTTCAATATAGTCTTTGTCTACAATCACGTCACTGTCTACAAACACAAGCCATTCGCTGGAAGCTCTTTTAGCACCGTAATTTCTTGATAAACCGGGTCCTGAGTTATCTTTTCTGAAATATTTAATGTTTAAAAACTCTTCAAAATTTTTAATTGTAGGTTTCAGATCAATTAATGAACCATCATCCACGATAATAATTTCAAAATCTTTATCCGTTTGTGAGATTAGAGAATTCAGCAGCTCAAAAAGCTCATCTTTTCTGTTGAATATAGCGACGATGATGGAAATGGTTGGTTTCAAATTGATTTTTTTAAATTAAATTGAATAAATGTAATTGTTTTATAAACGAGATTGAAAAAGTGATATTGCTATAAAAGTTAGATAAAATTACACCTCCTTCTCAAAATAAAGCATATAATACTTTCCTTTCTCATCCTGACCTTGTTCAATCATCTTTCGGTCGCCGTGAATGTAAATATGAAAATTTTTATCTAATTTAATAATACTTTTAAAGTGTCTCTGTGTTTTTTTTACAGCAGCTTCGCTGATCGGAAATTCTTCGGCAATATTGATCTGCATATCCTGTTCGTAATCTGTTTTAAAATTGTTAAAACTTTCGATGACATGCTCGTCACCCAAAACTTCACTTGTAAAATCATCCAGCTTAAATTCTTCTTTTTCCTTAAAGAATTGAATAGATTTATTCAGAAAGTCTGCCTGATCCGCTTTAGAAACTTCAAATTCCTGCGGAAGCTGTTTGGTAATATAATCTTTATACACCATCAAGGCTTCCTGTGTATGAAAATATTCGTCGTCACGTTGTTTTACCTTTAGAAAATCTTCAAACCAGTAATACATATCACCGTTTTTATGATTATCAACTACCGAAAGTACATAGCCGCTTTCTTTATTGTTGTTGTAAATTAAGGCTGCTTTATCAATTTTAGAAAGACTGATCCCCTGATCTTTTTCGATTTCAAAAGATTCGTTCTGAGGAAAGATTTTCAGGAAAGATTCTCTTTTTTCAGTTTTAAAGATTCCTATTTTGTCTACTTTTTCGGTTCCTTCCCTTTCATCTTCAAAAAAAACGATAAACAGCTCACCACCCTGAACTCTTGGATTTTCTGCGGCATCAAAAAGATGTTTTGCGATGTTCTCAGATTCCCACAAAAACTTAGACTTATCTTCAAAAATTTCAGAAACCGAACTGAAAACAGGATTATTAACCAGATAGGTATCGCTGTAAAACTGATACGTTTCTTCTGTTTTGAATGAACCTAAAAAATAATTCTCAAGCATTTCTGTCGTTCCTTCATCCAGCTGAAGCTCTTCCTGCGAAAGAATGAGAGACTCTCCGTTAATTTTATTTCCTACTCTGTGTACAACTATTTTTGAAAACATTTTTTTGAATTATATTGGAATGCAAATATATTCAATCTCACCATTAAAACTATTTTCTTGTGTATATGAATTTAATTTAACCAAAATTTCACCCATAAAAATTTCAAAACCTTTACATTTGTGGTCTCAAAAGTTATTTTAATGTTAAGGAAAATTACCATTGCTGCGGTAATATTTTTATCGGCAGCGAATGTCAGTGCTCAGAAAAATAAAAAATCACAGGTAGAAAGACCGAGATTGGTTGTGGGTCTCGTTATCGACCAAATGCGATGGGACTATTTGTACAGATATTATGATAAATACGGAAATGACGGCTTCAAAAGGCTTCTTAATAAAGGTTTTTCCTTCAACAATGTAATGATTCCTTACGTTCCGACGGTTACAGCAATTGGCCACACTTCTATCTATACAGGTTCTGTGCCTTCAATCCATGGAATTGCGGGAAATGACTGGACGGACAAACAAACAGGCAAAAATGTCTACTGTACCGAAGATGCTGATGTAAAAGGAGTGGGAACCAACAGCCAGAAGGTTGGCGGACATTCTCCAAAAAATCTCTGGAGCACCACCATTACCGATCAATTGAGAATAGCAAGCAATTTCCAGTCTAAAGTAGTAGGCGTTTCCCTGAAAGACCGAGCTTCAATTTTACCGGCAGGACATAATCCTACAGGAGCTTTCTGGTTTGATGAAAATACCGGAAATTTTGTGACAAGTTCGTATTATATGAACAGTCTTCCGGATTGGGTAAACAAATTTAATGACAAAAAAATAGCAGAAAAACTTGTTGCCAACGGATGGAATACTCTTCTTCCCATTGACCAATATACAGAAAGTACAAGAGATGATGTCCCTTGGGAAAGACCTGTTGGAAAGGCAGAAAAACCTGTTTTTCCCTATTCTAATCTGGCAAAAGATTATGCTGAAAATAAAGGTGTTTTAAGGACGACTCCTTTTGGAAATTCCTACACGTTAAGATTTGCGGAAGCCGCCATTGACGGTTATCAGCTTGGAGAAGATTCAATGACCGATTTTCTTGCCATTAATATTGCTTCTACAGATTATGTAGGACACTCGTTTGGGCCTAATGCAATTGAAGTGGAAGATACTTATCTTCGTCTTGATATTGAGCTGGCAAATTTCTTTAAACTGCTCGACAAAAAAGTAGGAGAAGGAAATTACCTCATTTTCCTTTCTGCTGATCATGGTGGAGCTCACGCTGAAGGTTATATGAAAGAAAATAAAATGATGACAGGCTTTTTTGATGACGGGCTGGAAAAAAACCTCGGAGCAGAGCTGGAAGCTAAGTATGCAGCAAGCAAACTGATTTTGGGAATTGATAATTACCAGATTTATCTGAATCATGAACTTATCAAAGAAAAAAAGCTTGACGAAGCTGCCATCAAAAAAAGCATCATTGAAAATCTAAATAAGGATTCCCGTGTTTTGTATGCAGTAGATTTGAAAGAAGTGGGTTCTGCACCAATTCCTGAACCGATTAAATCAAGAGTAATCAACGGCTACAATTGGCAGAGAAGCGGTGACATTCAGATTATTTCACATGACGGAATGCTTCCGAATTATGCCAAAAAAGGAACTACACATAGTGTCTGGAACTCCTACGACGCTCATATTCCGCTTATTTTTATGGGTTGGAATATTTCACATGGCGAAAGCAATGCGCCTCATTATATGACAGATATTGCTCCTACTCTTGCTCAGTTTTTAAGAATTGAAAATCCAAGCGGAAATGTAGGACAGCCTTTAATGGAAGTTTTAGGAAAATAGTGAGAATGTATATACAATTAATCCCGCAAAATTTTGCGGGATTTTTTATTCGGTTTCATCTTCATCTTCATCTTCATACTGCTCAAGATAATAAGAAAAAGAAAAGCCTTCCGTTTCATCTTCCAGGTCTTCCAGGGTTGTGAGAAAATCATCAAAATTTTCCAGCTGATCTACGCTCATATTAACAAATTCAAGATGCAGTGGCATTTCCAGTTCGCCAGTAATCACATCAGCAAGTGCATCAAGATTATCTCCGAAATGATCAGGAAGTTTTATTTTCTCTTTAAGCTGAGTATAAAAATCTTCATCATCTCCTATTTCTGTAAAGTCGATATATACTGTATTCATTAATCAAATTATTTTTGCAAAATTAAGCGTTTATGCCCTATTTATTGCTATTTCTTTTCAAAAGTCCTGTAATGATCTTTCGTTAAATAAACATCGCCGTTTACAGTGAAAACAATACGGTCTGCATTTCGGTTTCCACAGTTGTAGTTTACATCCGCCTCGAAATATTTTTCGCCTTTAGGAAGTTTTCCTTCACGATTTCCAAAATAATCTCCGCCAATCGCTTTTCCGGGTAAAACTTCGCACAAATTTCCCTGAGAAGGAATCCAGCCCTGTTGTTTAGCTTTTGATTTGGTAATGTAATAATCGGGAAGATGATGGTTTTGTTTTACGTAAGAAATAACTGTGTTTTCTTCAGTTAGAGCATCAATATTATGGTTAGAACCGCCCGAGCTTTTAGTTTGCTTATTTTCAAATGGCTTATCATGTTGTATCTTATTTGTTTTATTGTTTTTGATGTCTTTTTCTGCAAAGAAATTATTGTAGACAAACATTACAGACATCCCGAAAAGCAATCCGAGACAGGCAAATAAAACAGAACGAATTTTACTGTTCATCATTTTTTGTTTTTAGCTGGTTTAATTTTAAGTTTTTCATGATATTACAATTAAAACTTGTTTTTGATTAATGTAAAACAAAAATATAAAAACCGCTTCCAATAGAAAGCGGTTTCTAAATTTTATTTTAAATTCTTCTTAAAATATCGCAGGATATTTTTGAGGATTTGTTTCGTTAAACATCGCATAGATTTTCTCAACCATATCATCTGCAGAAGGTTTAGAGAAATAGTCTCCGTCACTTGCATAAGCTGGTCTGTGGTCGTTTGCAGAAATCGTTAACGGATCAGAATCTAAGAATCTGAAAGCTTTTTGTTTTTCTAAAATCTGCTGAAGAATAAACGCTGAAGTTCCGCCTTCCACATCTTCATCAATGACAACCAGTCTGTTGGTTTTCTTTACAGATTCAGCAATCTCATGCGTTAAATCAAATGGAATTAATGACTGAACATCAATTACTTCCGCAGAAATACCTAACTTCTGCAATTGTTCAGCTGCTTCCATTACAATTCTCCAGGTTGAACCATAAGTTACCAACGTAACATCATTTCCTTCTTTTGTCACTTCTATTTTTCCAACCGGAACAGTGAATTCACCCAAGTTATCAGGCTGCTTTTCCTTTAATCTATACCCATTCAGACATTCTACAATTACAGCCGGATCATCACTCTGAAGCATTGTATTGTAGAATCCCGCAGCTTTGGTTAAGTTTCTCGGAACTAATACCAAGATCCCTTTAGAAAGATTCAGAATTCCCGCCATTGGCGAACCAGAATGCCAAACACCTTCTAATCTGTGTCCTCTTGTTCTGATGATTACAGGAGCTTTCTGACCACCTTTTGTTCTGTACTGAACGGTTGCCAAATCATCGCTCATTCCCTGTAAACAATATAAAATATAATCAAGATACTGGATTTCAGCGATTGGTCTTAAACCTCTCATTGCCATTCCAATTCCCTGTCCTAGAATGGTCGCTTCACGGATTCCTGTATCTGCAACACGGATTTCACCATATTTTTCCTGCATTCCTTCCAGTCCCTGGTTTACATCACCGATATTTCCTGCATCTTCACCAAATACCAAAGTTTCTGGATATTTCTCGAAAATTTTATCAAAATTATTTCTGATAACTACTCTACCATCCACTGTTTCAGAATGATCTGAGAAAACAGGTTTTATTTCTTTCACATTTTCAGCTTTCCATTGAGACTGAGAATATAAATGAGAAGAATAATTATCTTTTTCAACTTCAAAAATCTCGTTGTACTTCTGCATCAGTTGGTTTCTTTCCGCAGAATTTGTTCCTCTTGTTGCCAGTAAAGATGTTCTCACCAAATGGAAAACGTCTTTTTTAGCTTTTGAAACCAATTTATTAAACTGATTGATATAATTTTCAATCTCAGTATTCTGACCTTTAAGATTTTCAACTAAAGGCAAAACTGAACTCATTAAGTCAGTAATTGTTTTCTGGTAGCTTTCCCAAGCCTGCTTTTGCCCGGCTTTCACTGTTTTTTTAGCTTCCTCATCAATCGCTTCCAATTCGTCGGCAGTTGCTAAAACCTCTTCTTTGCCGTCAATTTCGATGGAATAATTTAATATCCATTCTTTAAATTTCAATAATCCGTCAAACTGAGATTCCCAAGCTAATCGCTCTTCGTTTTTATATCTTTCGTGAGAACCAGATGTAGAGTGACCCTGAGGCTGCGTCACTTCAATTACGTGTACTACTACCGGAACACTTTCTACTCTTGCAAACTGCTCTGCCTTTGCATAAGCATCCAATAAAGACGGATAATCCCAAGCTTTTACCTGAATAATTTCACATCCCTGAAATTCACCTTCTTTTCTCTGGAAACCACTTAACATTTCAGAAATATCTGCTTTCGCTCTCTGCTTCATTGTCGGAACCGAAATTCCGTAACCATCATCCCAGATAGAAACAATCATCGGAACCTGAAGCGCACATGCCGCATTGAGTGTTTCCCAGAAATGACCTTCTGCGGTAGAAGCATCACCAATGGTTCCGAAAGCAATCTCATTACCGTCTTTTGAAAACTTCTCGGAACCGTCAAATTTTACGGTTTTATATATTTTTGACGCCTGAGCTAAACCTAACAATCTTGGCATTTGCCCTGCAGTAGGAGAAATATCTGATGAAATATTCTTTTGAGCCGTTAGATCTTTCCAGCTTCCGTCCTCATTTAAACTTCTTGTGGCAAAGTGACCGTTCATCTGTCTTCCTGCTGAAGCAGGTTCTCTTTCCACACTTGTATCTGCATACAGCTGCGCAAAGAAACTTTCAACAGATAACGCATTTACAGCCAATGCAAAAGTCTGATCTCTGTAATATCCCGAACGGAAGTCTCCATCTCTGAAAACTTTTGCCATCGCAAGCTGCGGAAGCTCTTTACCATCCCCGAAAATACCAAATTTAGCCTTTCCGGTAAGCACTTCTCTTCTTCCCAAATAGGACATTTCACGAGAAATTCTTCCTAATTTATAATCTTCAAGTATCTGATTTTTAAAGTCCTGAAAGGAAATTTGCTGAGTTTCAATATAGGTTGTCTGCATAGCCAAATATTAAATATTTTTTATTTTGAAGTATTTTGCTAATATACACTTTTTAAATTAATTTTAATTTTCAATAATATTTTTTAAAAATTTGATAATAAAAATTTTTGTGATTATCTTAGAATAAAATTGTAACATGGAAAAGAAATCGGGTCATATTCTGAATGCATCCAGCAATCTTTTAGGATTTTCTCTGGTGATTATCACGTCACTCAAAATATCAAAAGTCAGCTACAGTACTCATCTGGATGAATTTGCAGGAATTGCATGCTTACTTTTTGCATTCAGCTGCTTTTTCTCTTTTCTGTCTATTCGCGCGGCTAAAGACAAGCTCAGAAACAGATTTGAAACTATTGCGGATTATTTATTTTTAACTGCTTTATTTTGCATAGTTTTAGCAGTTATTATCGTGACAATGAAAATTATTTAATCTAAAATTTCCTTTCGATCACATAATCCAACATCAGATTCAATGATTTTTTAGGTTCGGAATCAGGAAATTCGTCGAGAATATTTTTTGCTTTCTGCTGAAAATCTTTCATTATTTTAATAGCATAATCCAGACCTCCGGAACTTTTCACAAAAGCAATCAGCTCTTTTACTCTTTTCTGATCGTTGTTGTAACGTTTTATCGTATTAAAATAATATTTTCGGTCGGTTTCATTGGCAGTTTTCAAAGTATGAATCAATGGCAAAGTCATTTTCTGTTCTTTGATGTCAATTCCTACAGGTTTTCCGATAACATTTGAACTCAGATAATCAAAAAGATCATCTTTGATCTGGAATGCCATTCCGGTAAAAGTCCCGAAATCCATCATTTTTTTTGCCAGACTTTCATCTGCTCCGTTTGATAATGCTCCTATTTCGCAGCATGCAGCAATTAAAGTAGCCGTTTTCTGTCGGATAATTTCGTAATAAACCTCTTCCGTAATATCCAGTTTTCTGGCTTTTTCCAACTGAAGCAGTTCACCTTCGGACATTTCTCTGATTGTTCTGGAAATCACGGAAAGCAAATCGTAATCTTTATGATCTGTAGACAGTAAAACCGCTTTTGAAAGCAGAAAATCACCTACTAAAACGGCTATTTTATTTTTCCATAATGCATTGATAGAAAAGAAATTTCGCCTTTTAAAACTTTCGTCAACCACATCGTCATGTACCAAGGTTGCCGTGTGAATCAGCTCGATCATCGAAGCTCCGCGATAAGTTTTCTCATTAACATCACCAATGAGTTTAGCACAAAGAAACACAAACATCGGGCGCATCTGCTTCCCTTTTGTCGTAACGATAAAACGGGTGACTTTATCCAGTAAAGCTACTTTGCTCTGCATAGATTCGTAAAACTTTTCCTCGAAAAGTTTCATTTCCTCATTGATGGGTCGTTTGATTTCTTCTACAATGTTTGCCACGAAGTAAGAATGATGGGTGATTGTTGATTAATTCCCACAAAGATAATCGTTTTCGGGCAATTTTAACATAAATTAATTTGAAAGTCCGGTTTAATGCTCAAAATTAGTGTGGCAAAAATTTAATTAACAGTTCGCTCCTACGGAGCTTCATACTCATCCATCACTATTTCAGTTTATTTTTCGGAATAAAATACAGACTTTGCTTTTCGCCACCGAGTGGGGAACGAAATTTTTCTCCGGAAATATAGATTCCGTTTTCGTCCACGGCAATTCCTTCAATCTGACCGATTGACAAAGCACTGCCGAGAAAATATCGCTTAGGATTTTCATTAAAAAAGATTCCGGGCTCCGTTTCATTGAAAATTTCCAGAAAAACTTCAGTTTTCTTTGTATAGCCGATTAAATATAACTTTTTATCAAAATAAGAAGCATCCGTTACCAAAAAATTGGTTTTGAAAGCTTCAAGTTTTATGGCTTTCTGCTTGCCTGAAGTTTCGGGATCAATGACATAATGAGAAGTTGCTTTTGAAGACCATTCTTTGGTAAAGAGGTGAATTTTACCATTGAGATAAATCATGGCTTCCGCATCAAAATCAGTTGAGCCATTTTTGGAGGAAAAATCGTTTTGTTCGGGATATTCAAAGGCAATAATCTTAATAGAATCGTTCTGAACAGCATTATCCGAAAAAGATACCTGATAAATTTTCAGATCTTTTCTTGTTCCTGCGTTGTTGCCAAAATCTCCAATGTAGAGGTTTTTCCCGTCATTGGTAAGAGCTTCCCAGTCTTTATTTTCAGCATTAATTTTAAAACTACTGACCATTTTACCGGTTTTGGGATCCAATTCAAAGATTTCTGGAGTATTTCCGCTGTCGTTGAAAGTGTATAATTTTGTGTCGAAAATATTTAATCCTGAAGTTTCCTGAATCTTTTCGTTTAATTCAGCAACTCTGTACTTTTTGATTTTGAAAATTGTTGACTGTTGAGAGAATACACTACCCGAAATTATTATCGCAAAAAGGAAAAAAATCTTTTTCATCAGGTAAAATTAGCGATTTTCAGATTATGCGCATAAGTTCCAAACCTTTTGGGTTTATTCAAACCAAATGCAGCTTATTCTTCAATCGTTCTGAAAGTCAGATTAATTCGCGGCGTTTTCACTTTTGTTGTGGGTGGCAATCGGTGCAGCCAGTTTTCCTGCGTTATCCCTTTCATGACCAGTAAACTTCCGTTTTCTAACAGAATATCGATTCTTTCTTTTGATAATTTATGTTTAAAGGAGAATTTTCTTGCAGCTCCGAAAGTAAGAGAAGCAATTGCTCCGTGTTTTTTCAGATCTTTTTCGGCATCACTATGATATGCCATTCCTTCGCTTCCGTCATGATATAAATTGAGAAGGCATGAGTTGTATTTTTCACCCGAAACTTTTTCGCATTTTTGTTTTAGTTCCAGTAATTCCGGAGTCCATAGTTTTGCATATTTCGTGCGGTTAGAATACGTATATTCAAATTCTTTTTCGCCAAACCATGCCACTTTTCTTTTGGTATAAATAAGCTTTCCGAAAATCACTGCTTCATCATTTTCCCATGGAATCTGATTGAATAAATACTGATAGTATTTTTCGCATTCTTCGTCAGAAAAAATCTTTCCATAATATTCTGTTATCCCGTCTTTTGGAAGAATGTTTACAGGAAATTTTTGTATTTCTTCAAATAAATTATTCATGATTTAAAATAGAACTAACTAGTTTTATAGATACTTAGTTTGTCATTTCGTAGGAATTTAGATTATATTTCATAAAACTTTGTTGAGATTCCTGCGGAATGACAAAAGAACTGCAAATTTTTCTAAATCAACTTATCAGAATAAATTTTCGCACTTTCCCAGCCAATCATCATCCGTTTTCTGTCGCTTCCCCACATATACCCTCCTATTTTTCCGGTTGACTGAATCACTCTGTGACACGGGATCAAAAACGCAACAGGATTACTGCCAATTGCTGTTCCCACTGCTCTAGAAGCTTTCGGAGTTCCGATTTCTCTGGCTAAATTTCCGTAAGTGGAAAGTTTCCCCATAGGAATTGTTAATAAACTTTCCCACACTTTGAGTTGAAAATCTGTTCCTTTTAGATGAAGCTTTATCGCTCCCAGTTCTGACCAGTCTTTTGTAAAAATAGACAAAGCATTTTGCTGAAACTCATCCTGTTTTTCAAAAAAAGATGCATTGGGAAATTTATTAACTAAATCTCTCAATGCATTTTCTTTATTTTCGGTGAAAGCCATGAAACAGACTCCTTTTTCGGTAGAAGCCGTAATGATTTCACCAAAAGGACTTTCGGAAAAACTGTAATTGATTTTCTGGTTTTTTCCGCCGTTTTTATATTCTGCAGGAGACATTCCTTCAATTTTCACAAACAAATCGTGCAGTCTGCTTGTACTTGAAAGTCCCGTTTCCAATGCAGCATCAAACAGGGTCGCTTTTTCTTCTTTCAATAAACTTTTTGCGTGTTCCAGACTGATGAACTGCAAAAATTTTTTCGGACTTGTTCCTGCCCAATCTGTAAATATTTTCTGAAAATGAGCCGGACTCAGATTTACTTTTTCCGCCACCTCATCCAGATTAGGCTGAAGTTTAAAGTTGCTCCGGATATAGTCTATCGCTTTCGCAATTCTCTGATAATCTATTTGATCCTGTACAGACATTTACATTTTGTTTTACATCACAAATTTCCATAGAAAAATCCGAAGGAAAAATCCATTTCCTGCGGAATTTTAGTCTCTGTTGATGTGGTAATATGCCAACATTTTATAATACAATTTTGCAGCTAAGAAAGCACTTGGTTTAGAATAGGCAGAGTCCATCAATTCAACAATATCAAAAGCTACAACATTGCATTTTTCAAAAACTTTTCTTAACAATTCCAAAGTCGGATACCATTGTAAACCACCCGGTTCCGGAGTTCCTGTAGAAGGAGCAATGGAAGGATCAAAAGCATCTAAATCGATGGTAATATAAACGTTACCCGAAACTTTTTCTAATACATCGTTTACCCAGTTTTCGTTATTGGCAATTTCGTGAGCAAAAAACACTCTTCCTTCCGGTAAATATTCAGCTTCTTCAACATCCATCGAGCGAATTCCCACCTGTACCAGATTATGCTTCTGGTTGGCTTCAAAAACCGCACAAGCGTGATTAGAAGTAGAACCGTGGAATTCCGGACGAAGATCTGTATGTGCATCTAACTGTAAAACCGTAAGATTTTCAAATTTCTCTCCAACTGCACGAATCGAACCGATAGAAACAGAATGCTCTCCGCCAAAAAGCGTAAACAATTTATCGGTTGCCAAAAGTTCTTTAGTTTTCTGATAAACCGCTTCAGTCATGGCTTCAGGACTTGAGTTTTCCGAAACTTCTCCCGCCATATAAACTCCTTCAAGATAAGGCTCTGTTCCCGTCTCAATGTCGTACAGTTCCATGTTTTCAGAAGCATCCAGAAACAATTCCGGACCTTTGTCTGCGCCTTTTCCCCATGTTGAAGTTCCGTCATAAGGAACAGTTACCAAAACTACTTTTGAATTTTCCAACGAAGCATTCTCTTCAGGAATTCCTGCGTATGTTTTCATAATTTATTATTAAAAATTAAATGATTTAAAGATTTAAAGATTTCGCCAAAGATACAAAGAAGTTGGGAGATTGGCTGACTGCGGAACTTTGGAGAGTTTATTTATAAAATTGAAACTTAGAATATTTCCTTATTCAGAATGATTTTTTGCTTTTTTCATCTTTTGATTTAAGCTGATCATGTTTTAGCAACTTATAAAACCAACATATTAGAAAAGAACTTCAATTAATAATTAGAAAAAAACTATAAATTTGCAAAAAAAGCATTATTATTAAATATGATTAGCATCATAATTGTATATGATCATTTTTTTCAAAAAAATTTACAAGAAAAAATCACTATTTGTTTACACAAATTTTTAAAAGACTGTTTCCCTACCATCTCTTTGCAGCAATTTTACAAAGAGTTTTATGCTAATAAATTATTTATATCTCTGAATAAAAGCCGAATTCATAAAAAATAAATAACAACATACGCAAAAAAAATAATTCAAAATCTTATGATTAAAATCTGTACTCTCTTATTTAGTTTCTCAGGTATTCTCCTATATTCTCAAGTAGGGATCAACACTCAGTCTCCTTCGGGAATATTCCATGTGGATGCAGCAAAAGACAATCCTTCTGCAGGAATACCCAATGCCGCTCAACAAACCAATGATTTTATCATCACCAATGACGGCAAAGTAGGACTTGGAACCATTTCTCCAACTTCTAAACTGGAAGTTGACGGCTCATCAACCAATAAATCTGCACACAATGCAGGCAGCAGCAATATCATAGATTTTTCAAAAAGTAATCTTGCCTATACATCAGCCAGCGCAGGAGCGTTTACATTAAACAATATCAAAGACGGCGGTACTTATACACTGAGTGTGAGAGGTACAACAAGCGGAAATTCAAATTTTACATCTTCCGGTTTTACATTTAAATCAGTAAACAATAACACAACGATAGCGAATACCCATACGCTTTATACCTTCTTAGTGATAGGAGATATTGTTTATGTGTATTGTGTAAGAGGATTATAAACGGAAGCAAAATCATGAAAAATAAAAATAAGCTTATTGCTTTAGTGGTTCTTTTGGGTCAATACTGCCTTTTCAATGCACAAATGTCCGGAACTCCCATATTCCCTTTAAAAGAATTGAGAAATATGTTTGGCGGAACTGCTACCGAACTCGCCTACTCATCAGTAAAAACAGCAGACGGAGGACATATAGCCGCAGGAAGCACTACCTCATCGAACGGCGATGTGACAGGTCATCAGGGAAATCAGGATTTTTGGGTGACTAAATTTGATAAAAAAGGAAATCTGCAATGGCAGAAAACTTTTGGAGGAAGTGGAGACGATCAGGCAAGAAGCATCATTACAACCTTAGACGGAGGATATGCCATAACCGGGAATACCTCTTCTAACGATGGAAATATTTCTTTAAATCGGGGAGATTTTGATTATTGGGTAGTAAAAATTGACGCTTCAGGAAATTTACAATGGCAAAAAACATACGGAGGTTCCGGAAATGATATGGCATATTCTATGATTCAGAGCCCAGACGGAACATACGCTGTTACAGGACAGTCCAGCTCAAACAACGGAAATGTAACAGGAAATCTGGGCGGACATGATTTCTGGATCGTAAAACTTGACAATACCGGAAATATACTTTGGGAAAAATCTGTTGGCACTTCCAGTACGGAAAGTTCGCTTTCTATCATCAATTCTTCTACTAACGGATTCATTGTTTCCGGCTACACTTATCCACCCAACGGATTTCCAGATTTTTTTATTACAAAACTCAGCGCTTCGGGAACTGTGGAATGGCAGAGAACGTACGGCGGAAGCAACACTGAAATTTGTACACAAATAATCTCTTCTTCTGATGGAGGCTATTTAGCAGCAGGATACACTGATTCTAACGATGGCAACATCACCTCCAATCATGGTTCATACGATTTCTGGCTGTTAAAAATAGACGAATCCGGCAATATACAATGGCAAAAAACATACGGTGGAACGGGAGATGATCGTGCATATTCTGTAATCCAGACATCAGACGGAGGATACGCTATCGGAGGAAGCAGTACATCCAATGACGGCGATGTGGTAAACAATCACAGTCTTATGGATTTCTGGATCGTTAAAGTTAGCAACACCGGTGTTATACAGTGGAATAAAAACATTGGCGGAAACGGTAACGATCAATGCAATTCAATAATTCAGGAGGCAAATAGCGATTACATTGTCACAGGATTTTCAAACTCCGCAACCGGAGAAATTGCAAGACCTGTTCGGGGAGCAACAGATTTTCTGGTGGTAAGACTTAGTAGTGTAGGAGAATTCAAACCTTATTGGGATGATAGTTTGTAAATAAAAATTCTCGATTATGGGAAACCATAATTGTTGTTGGATTTGTTTTTTTATATTTGAAATTATAATTTGGATTGGTAAATGAGCCAATTTAGAATTTATGCGATAATTTAAACTAAACTATCGTACCAAAATAAACTTCACTAAATTTGAAAATAATATCTTAAAAAAATAAAATGCCTAAAATTTCATTTGAAGACTGGAAAAACAGTATGTCATTTATGATTGATGACGAGTTCGATAATAACTTTTTATCGTCCATAGAACCGCTTACGATATTTATTAATAGAAATTGTAGTCAATTTTCTCAAATAGATGGATTAATTAATTTTCTTATAATTGATACTGAATTTACGGCTCTAGAAAAATTAAAGGCTTTTGTATCATTAATAGGTCTGTCAGAGGAAAGATTAAAACGGGTTGTTTCACTTCTTCGATACAGATATAATAATGAAGAATTTAGAACTGAGTGGGATGTTAGAAGAATTAGTAGAACTTTACAAACAGATTTACAATTTCGAAATATAATGATTGAATTCTTTCTATATGGAAGGAATTCTAGATTAGGAAGGGAAATTCCATTATATTATATGAGGAATTTTAAACTTCAAGATCCTTCATTTATTAATGATTTAACTGAATATAGTTATGTAGAACGTATTTTAAATGATAATGAGATTCAAGGAAAATATTCAAACGATGTTGGAGCGCACGTAGAAAGAATAATTAAGAATAAGCTTGATTTATATCGTGAGCAATCAAATGATGCTCTGAGGTATGAAATGCAAAAAGAATTTCCTTTATTAAATAAAAACATTGATTTTCTAATTCCATCTGTTAATTCTCCAATTATTTTAATAGAATCGTCGTACAACATTACAACTGGAAGTGGTCAATCAAAAAGAGCAGACCAACTTGTTGAGTTTTATGGAGCATTAATGAGACATAATGCTAATCATCGAGCTAATCGTATTATTATGCTGAATTACTGTGATGGTTTTGGTTGGGTTGGAAGACAAAATGACCTACATAGAATATATGATGCAAGTGATTTTGTCTTCAACCAAAGAAATCTTAATGTTCTTGATGATGTTCTAAATGAATACTATCCAAGGGAACTTTAGATATATAATCCTCAACTAATTTATTTGCTACAAATTCAACAACAGGAACAGCTACAGTATTTCCCAGCAAATCGAATGCATTATATTCCTTTGTTGGGATTTCGTACCATTCGGGATAACCAAATAATCGTAATCCCTCACGAATTGTCAGTCTTCGTAAACCATTACCATCTGGAATCGCTAAACGAGAGACATCTGTAGCAACCAATGTTGGAGCTATATCTCTGGGATTTAGAACTTTATTAACTTCAAAACTTAATTTCCCAGTCACAATATTATAACCTTTTGGCTTCGTTTCGTCATATTCACGAGAAGTAGAAACTCCATTTTCATTTTGTATTTTTACTAACTTTTTTGGATGCTTCAACTTCAAATATCCTTTTTGAGTTAAATCATCCAGCAACAACTTCAATTCTATTTTTGGTAAATCAACGAAAGTGTTTATTTGTTCAAGAGTTAATGGCATTCCATCCATCCAATCAATTCCGATTTCTTCTGCCCATTGTTTTTTTCTTCTTTGTTTGAACAACTTATTTAAAATTTCAGCCTGTTGTTTAGAAACACTTCCCTTAATTTCAATATCCCAACTATGGATGTTATTATCTCCACCTCTTTTATCTTTTATAGATTTCCCATATAAATCTTCTATTGAAAAATGAGATAGAAGTTTATTTATAAAATCCGATTTTAAAGTTGGCAAGCCTTTTTCTAGTACATTTTCTAGTGTAGCAAATTTGGGTTCATTTCCATTCAAATCAATTTTTTCATCTTTTGTTCCAACAATAAAAATACGTTTACGAGATTGTGGCAAGCCAAATTCTAAACTATCAAAAACCTTCCAACTTGTTCTATAGCCTAAATCGTTTTCAAGAGTTTGTAAAATAGTTTTTAAAGTACGACCTATTTTATCATTCTTATTTTCCAAATCGTGCTTCACTAACCCTTCAACGTTCTCTAAAATAAATCCATAGGGTTTTTTTTCTCTCAAAATTCTTTCTATTTCAAAAAACAAAGTACCTCTAGTGTCTAAAAAACCTTGACGTTTTCCCCCTGCACTAAACGGCTGACAAGGAAATCCTCCCAACAGAAAATCAAAATCGGGAATAAACTCATTACGGATATCAAAAATATCACCAGCCAAAAAATTGTGTTGGAAATTATGCTTAAGTGTTTTTATAGCATATGGTTTTATTTCGGATGTCAATACACATTCTGTTTTCATTCCAGCATCTTCAAATGCTTTTTCAAATCCCAAACGAATACCGCCAAGACCAGCAAATAAATCAATAAATTTTACTGTATTCTTCATTTTGCATTAGATTTATAAGGTTCAAAAGGCTCTGCGACCATCAAAGATTGTGTCTGAAAATCTTCAATTTCAATTTTATGACAGCCAATAACAGTTAAACACTGCAATAAGAAACAAGCACTAAATTTTCCCCGGCTTATTTTGCTATCAATGCCTGCTTTCGTATCTTCAACTCCTATCTCATTCAACATCAAGGCCAAATCCGCATTAGAAATACCTCGTTTAACTAATTCAGACTTCAATAATCGTTTTGCTTTATCATTCCAATTTACCATATTGAAAACTTTACATTTGCAATATTCGACAATAATTATCATATATGCAAATAAAATAGCAAAAATAAAAAATAAAAAAAACACTACGTAACAGCGAAATGGTGGTTATAACCTCACAAGCCTAAATAGAAAAATTCCATTTCTCAAATCACCAATCCTTATTTTTAAAACATTATTTTTGCACAAATTAAAATTGTATGTCATTAAAAGCTGTGCTGTTCGATATGGATGGCGTTATTGTAGACACAGAACCACTGCACAGAAAAGCGTATTTCAAAACATTCGATCAACTGGAAGTCAGTGTTTCTGAAAAATTGTATACCTCTTTCACAGGAGCTTCTACCAAGAGAGTTTGCGAAACTTTAATAGGTGAATTTAGTCTTTCTCATTCGCATGAAGATATCGCTTCAATTAAAAGAAGTCATTTTAAAGATTATTTTTATAACGATGAAGAATTTGATCTGATTCCCGGTGTGAGAAAACTGATCGAGCATTATCATGAAAACGGAATCACATTAATTTTAGCATCTTCCGCAACGATGACGACCATCAATATGGTTTTTGAAAAATTTGGTCTGGAAAAATATTTCAGCGGAAAAATAAGCGGTGCAGATTTGCAGGAATCTAAACCTCATCCTGAAATTTTTATGAAAGCTGCTGAAATGGCAAATCAACCTATCGAAAACTGTATGGTGATCGAAGATTCTACCAACGGAATTTTGGCAGCAAAACGAGCAGAGATTTTTTGTGCCGCTTATAAGAGCCTTCATTCTGTGAATCAAACCTATGATTTGGCAGATGTTGTGGTATCTGATTATGATGAACTTGTTCTGGATAAAGTATCCGCTTATTTTTAGATGATTATTTGTTTATTTTTAGCCTTATCTGCGTTAAAATTAATAATTTAACGTGAACTCGGGATAAGCGGTATTTTAACTGACTGATTTCAAAATAAAATTATTTTATCGCAAGGAAAAACAAAGAAATATTACTTTTTTGAAATGCTTTCAAGCTAAACAATGCCACTTCGTTTATCAAAGTAATACAAGAATTTTGTATTACTTCGATAAGTTATACGCCTTTGTATATCTTAAATCTTTAAAATCATGTGATTAATACTTTTGTTAAGCTTTGCGTTTTATATAATGTTATCCCGAACTCAGGTTAATTTAGAAAAGGAGGAAAAATAAAACCGATTCTCATACAGAACCGGTTTCGTTGAAAGTATAGTAAAAAATTGAAATTTATGGAATAAGGACTGCGTTTTGTACTTCAAAATCTGCTGATGCAGAAGATTCGTTTCCGTACATATCGACTGCTTTTACTTCCACTTTGTGTTTCCCCAAAGAAAGCTTTTTCGGAAAATCTGCCATCCAGATATGTTTTGAAGCTTCAGGATTGGAGGGTCTTCGTCCTGTAAGGATAGCAGAAGCGGTGTCCCATTTGAAAACAGATAATGCAAAGTTGGGATCAATGGTTTCGTTATAATCCATTTCTTCCCATTTTCCGCCGTCAATCCTGTATTCTACCTTGTCTTTTTTGCTTCCCATGAAGAAATTAGCCAAAATTTTTGCAGAAGTTTTAGACGGATGAGGAATCACCTTCGGAACATACAGCTGAATCTGATAATCTTCCGGTTTTCCTGCTGTTTTATATTTTACTTTATACTGATTATCGCTGAAACTGATAAAAGAATACCCTTTTGCAGTACCATCTCTCATGGTAGAAGTCGGCAAACCGTCTTCATCGGCAGTTCCTGAATACCAGTCACCACAGGTAGTTCCTACATTGTATTCATGCAAATCTTTAGAGCCGTTCCAGCCGGCCTGTTTACCATAAAAAATCTGCTGCTGAATGTGGGTGTGAGCCGATAAAATCAATGCATTCTGAAACGGAGCCAGATAGTCAAACAATTTCTGACGGTCAGAATTTCTAAAATTATCTTCACTTTTATGCTCCAAAGGAATGTGAAGCGAAACCACAATCAATTTATCCTTATCAACCAACTTCAGATCGTTTTCAATAAATTTCAGCTGATCTTCACGAAATCCGCCCCAATACCCTTTTCCGTCTCTCGGATCCGGATAAAGAATATCATCCAAGATAATAAAATGAACATTTCCGTAATTAAAAGAATAATTGGCAGGACCAAAATTGGCTTCAAAAGTTTCGTCTGAGAACTGATCTTCTTTCGCATCATAGTTCATGTCATGATTTCCCATTACATTATACCAAGGCAGACCAATTTCGCGCATCACTTCTGCATACGGTTTTTGCAGGCTAAGATCATCACCCACCAAATCTCCCAAACTGATTCCCAGAACAGCATTTTTTTTGGTGTTTTTCACTTCATTTACGATAGACCTTTTAAAGTAATCAAGCTGCTTTTCTGTATACGGCTGCGGATCTCCGAATACCAGAATGTCAAAATTCTTATTTTCGTTCTGCTTGTACAAAGCAAAATTGAGTTCTTTCGGCAGCGTTCCGGTCGGAGCTGTTCCTTTATATTTGAAATCAGCAGGCGAACCTTTTGGTTTATACTGATAATAATATTGCGGAAGATTGTTTTGGTTTACCGGTGTCATAAATCCGGAAGGCTTAATCACAAAAATGGTCTGATTTTCCTGAATTGGCAAGCTGTATTGACCATTTTTATCGGTCAGAACAACCTGAACTCCATTAGAAACGGCAACACCTTCAATTCCTTTTTCGCGGTTTTCCTTCTTCTGATTTTTATTTGAATCTTCAAACACATATCCTGATACAGAAGTCTGTGAAAACGCCATTGCTGCAATGAACATGCATGGCATTAATAATTTTATCTTCATTTTAGATTTAATTGATTATTGGAATTATTGATTCCACCACATTTTAGTGTTGATGTTGTCTCCGCCCATATTTTGGGATGCAATAACGTAATTATCGTAATTCTGAACCTTCGTTACTGTAGGATACATCATTCTCTGCGGCATTTTCCCATTATTGAAAAGTCCGCCATTGTTTGGCAAAACAGGGAAACCCGTTCTTCTTTGTTCGTACCATTGCTGATGATCTACAAAAAATAATCCCACATATTTCTGAAGCATTATTCTTTCTAAAGTTCCGTTATACGCCACTTTCGGATTCGCAAAATAATTAGCAGGCATTGTAGTTCCCCATTGCTCCAGCGTCGCTTTTACACCGTTTTCATAAAACGTCTGTGCATTTCCGGGAATAATACCTTTAAAAGCTAATTCTGATAAAATAAACTGAAGCTCAGCATACGGCATGATCAGAATTTTCAGCGGAGCTTTCGCCAGATTCTGATTAAGATTAGAAGGCTGATAATCGAATGTAGAACCCAAAGCGTAACCCGACGGAGCTCCTTTATATCCCATATTTGTATTTCCCTGAATTGTTTTTGCCTGAGTGAAAAACATACTCAATCTAGGATCGTTGTTATCTACCAAAGTCTGGGTAAAAAATCCTCCCGAAGCCCGGTACGCCGTAAAATCCTGCGGTCTTGCGATGGGCGGAAGCAGAGGCGCAACTCCTGAAATATCCAGAACTGCTCCATCAGCATTATTCTGAAATATTGGATAATTTACAGGATCATTAACTATTTCAGCTATTCTCTGATGAACATTCACTTCCCCGTTTCGGTTTAAAATCCTTGTTAAAAGTCTTAATGAAAGTGAATTGCAGAATTTTTTCCATTTTACGATTCCTGCCGTATTTGAATGCGCCTGGAAAAACAAATCGCCTTCCGATAATGTTTTTGTCGTATCAAAAAGTGCATTGGCTTCCTTCAGATCATTCAGCAAAAACAAGTAAATATCTTTCTGCCTGTCATATTTCGGACGCATGATATTTTCTTCCAGCTTTAATGCTTCCGTCATGGGAACATCACCAAACGCATCGGTAAGATTAGCCATAATCCACGCATTCAGAACTTTAGAAATAGCAAGATAATTCTTATTGTCTTCCTTTTTAGCGGCTTCATTCAATTCTTTGACTTGTTTGAGCCATTTGTAGCTTGTATTCCAGAATCCGTTTCCTGTGCTTTCGGTAAGATAATACCTGCTGATTGTGTTTGCTTCGTTAGGAAAATCTAAAGCAACCTGCATGATATCAAATGTAAAATCATCAGCACGGTTGTATCCGTAAGAACCCATTTCATACTGAATAGGAATCAGAAAACTTCCTACCGATGGACTTTTTATACGGCTTGTATCGGTATTGATTTCCTCAAAACTTCTCTCACATGAGTTTAAACTCAAAACAGATAATGCGATTGCGGTAGATAAAAATATTTTTTTCATAATACTTAAAATTTTAGATTAACTTGAAAACCAACCGTTCTTGCTGTTGGAAGCTGTCCGATTTCGGCTCCGGGAGTAATGGTAGAATCGTTGAGAGCAGCAACTTCAGGATCAAACATCGGGAACTTCGTCCACATCCAGAGATTCTTTCCGAAAACGGCTAAAGTAAGTTCTGTAAGTTTTAAAGGAGCAATAACATCTTTTGAAAAAGAATAAGCAATTCTTGCGTCTCTCAACTTGATAAATGATGTATCAAAAGTATTGGTTTCCACATTGGCTCTTCGGTAATAATCGCCATAATAAGCAGACAGACCAACCGCTTTTGTATTCGGGCTGTAAGTTCCGTCCGGATTTAGGATTACTCCCTGTCCTACGATGGTTCCGCCTGGGTTATCCCTTCCAACCAAAGTATGCTGCAGCTTTCCCTGTTCAGACATTTTATGGTGCGTCTGAGAATACGCTACACCGCCGTACTGACCGTCAAACGAAAAGCTGATCTGCCAGTTTTTAATTTTAAAATCATTCTGAAGACCTGCTCTCCATTTCGGGAATGCGTTTCCTACTTTCTCTACACGGTCAGGTCTTGCAGGAAGTCCTGTCGCAGGATCATAAACTACTTCCCCATTTGGGTTTCTTACCAGTTTGAATCCGTACAAATCTCCCAAAGAACCGCCAACAACAGCATTGTAATACAAAACTCCGGCAACGGTAGAAATAGTATAGAAACTTTCTCCTGCAAATTCTGGTGGTAAAGTGAGAATCTTGTTTCTGTTCATCGACCAGTTTGCGGAAATATTCCATGTAAAGTTTTGAGATTTGAATGGAAGTCCGTTCAGGCTCATTTCGATACCTCTGTTTCTTACTTTTCCGGCATTGATAATTCTACTCGAATATCCTGATTCCCATAATGTAGGTACAGTAATAATCTGGTTTTCGGTATCGTTCTGATAAAATGTGATATTATAACCTAATCTGTTTTTCAATGCTGAAAAATCCATTCCGGCTTCAATATTGGTATTATCTTCAGGCTTTAACAGAGGATTGGGATACGTTCCCGGTGTGAGAACAGAACCTACAAAATCACTTGGTGTATAGTATTTATCAAGCTGATAAGGAAGTCCAGCCACCCCAACCTTCGCCCATGAAGCTCTTAACTTCCAGTAATTGAAACTTGGAGATGATAATTTGAAAATATCAGAAAGAATAAAACTGGTACTTACCGAAGGGTAAAAGAAAGATCTGTATTGTACAGGAAGCGTACTGCTCCAGTCATTTCGTCCGGTAACGTCCAAAAATATAAGATTATCATAATGTGCACTCAATAATCCGTAAACTGAGTTGGTCTGCTGGTCACTCGGTCTCGGAACTTTAGTAATCAATGAAATGGCATTATTTAAACTGTAATCACCCGCAACTTTAAGACCTTCTGCACGATAGTCATTCATCACGTATTCATTGTAACGAATACTTCCTCCCGCATTGGCATTCAGATGAAATTTACCAAAATCTTGCTTGTACGTGAAAAGCACATCATTATTAAATTCATTATTTTTTATGTATTGTTCCCTGTAAAACCCTTTTAGATAATTGGCTGAACTGTATGGTCTTTTCGTCGTTCTCTCTTCATTCAGTATCTCAATACCTGATCTCAACATCATACTGAAATTTTTATTGAAATCGTAAGTAGCCGTAATGTTTCCTGTGATCATTTTCTTCTCGACTCCGTTCAGCATATGATAAGCAATCAGGTAAGGATTATCTATGAACGAACTGAATGGGTGAATCTGATCTATTTCTTCTTGCCCCGGCTTCCAAATGGGTCTATACCAAGCCAGATCTACATTGGGATTCTGAAAAATCATAAAATATGAAATCGACTGATTGTTGTACCCTGTTGCCGGGAGATTATCACTCTTTGTATTGGCGTAGTTAAATTTTGTTGAAATTTTAAACTTATCTGTAAGTTTATGATCGAATGAAAATGCGGCATTAAAACGGTCAAAACCAGTATTTGGCATCATCCATTTATTATCCAGGTACGTTAATGAAGCCCTGAAGCTTGATTTATCATTGCTGCTTTCCAAAGAAACATTGTTGGATGAGGTAACTCCGGTTTCCCAAAATCCTTTTACATTATCACGATATGGTCTCCAAAGCTGTCTTTCTTTACTCTGTCCTAAAACTGTAGGATCATACTGGAAGTAATACTGTCCGTTAAATTTAGGTCCAAAAGCGCTGCTGGTTCCACCTGTGCTTACCCCGTCTGCAGAAGCTCCGTAGGAATAGAAAAATTCTCCTGCCGAGTTTTTCGCCAATGTTCCCTGTCCATACTCGTATTGATAATCCGGCCATTTTAAAACAGAATCAAAACTTAATGAAGAATTAAATGAAACCCTGAGTCTCCCATTTTTGCTTTTTCCGGATTTTGTGGTGATCATCAAAGCTCCGTTGGCAGCTCTTGAACCGTACAAGGCAGCTGCAGACGCACCTTTAAGTACCGTAACCGATTCAATATCATCCGGATTGATACTGTTTAAACCATTTCCCAAATCGATTGGTAAATCTCCACCTGTTCCAGCTCCATACGCTGCTGTTCCTGTTCCTGTCGTTGAATTACTCAGCGGAACACCATCTACCACAATAAGAGCATAATTATTATCCAATGAAAAAGATTTTTCACCTCTCAGAGTAATTCTTGCCGAACCTAAAGGTCCCGCTCCTGCTGTCTGAACCTTCAGTCCGGAAACACGACCTTCCAGACCCTGAACCCAGTTATTGTTCTGAATATTTTCAAAAACTTCAGAATTTACTTTTTCTGCCACATAACCTAAAGACTTATCCTGCCTTTTAATTCCTAAAGCGGTTACCACTACCTCATCAATTTCTTTGATGGAATCTTTCTTTACCTTCTGCTGCGCCGTTAAATTGAGGCTTATCAATCCTAAAACAGATAACAGAAGTACTTTTTGAGTCTCTCTACGCATTTCGTTTTTGTTTGCGCAAAATTATAAAGGCATTATGACGAAGGTTTTAATAAGGTTTTAACATATTTTAAATAATTTTTAAACGAAATATTAATTTATTTTAACAATTAATATTATACAACTATCATACAGTCGTTTAGAGACATGAATGAAGTTTAATGCAATGCATAAAAGCTTTTGAACGTAACTTTATAGTCTTTCTCAACTCATTCTAAAATAAATTTCAAAAAAATACCTCGCAGAAAAAACTGCGAGGCACGAATGTTATTGTAAGAGTAAACTTATTTATTCTTCAGCTGATCGGGGATATTTGTGGTTACAAAACCAATTCCCTGTTTTTTCAGTTCATCATAAATTTCAACTTTATTGATTGTCCATGAATTGGTGATTAATCCTAAATTGTTGGCTTCGGAAATCCAGGTCGGGTTTTTCTGGAACACGCTGTAGTGATAATCCATTCCGTCAAGACCTTCTTCTTTTATCTGCTGAGGAGACAATTCACCATTCAGATATTGAACTTTAAAATCGGGAGCGATTTTCTTGATCTGCTTACAGATATTCAGGCTGAAAGAAATATACTCGCATTGAGATTCCAGCTTCATATCTCTGATCATTTTTATTGTTTTTTCCACAATTTCGTTTTCCAGAGCTTCTGTTTTAGCAGGTTTAATTTCCACAATAAGCTTCAGAGCTTTGTCTTTTTTCCCCTGCTTAAGATAATCTTTTAAAGTGGGCAGCTTTTCACCATTGGAAAGTTTCACTTTTTCAAGTTCTTTAAAATCAAAGTCAGAAATTTCCAATTTAGCGTGATGCTCATCATGGTTAATGACCAAAACACCATCTTTTGTCATTCTCACATCAAATTCAGATCCGTAAATTTTCAGATTCTGGGCATTTTGTAAAGATTTAATTGAATTTTCAGTTGTAGGAGGCTGTGTCTGAAAATAACCTCTGTGTGCGATAATTTGGGTTTGTGCATTCATAATTCCTGCGCTTAAAACTGCAAACCCTAAGATAAACTTTTTCATAATTGAATATTCGACTTCATTAAAAATTTCAGCAAATACATTTCACCGACTGAATCATTCTGAAACAGTACGCAAATTTAAAAAGAGATTCTGAACTCCTCTTTAAAATGATTTAAACATTTCCTGAATTTAATCTTAATTTTAATCATTCAAATCTGCTCAAGACTTATTATTTTTGTGAAAAAGAAACAACCGCAATGTCCGAAAACATTCAGCAAAAGATACAACAACTCCGCACAGAACTCAATCAGCATAATGAAAACTATTATCTCCTGGATGAGCCAAGCATTTCTGATCTTGAATTTGATCTGTTATTAAAAGAACTCCAGGATCTGGAAGCTCAATATCCGGAATTTCATGATGACAATTCACCAACAGTACGTGTAGGTGGCGGAATTACAAAAATATTCCCTACCATTCAACATCAATTCAGAATGTATTCTCTGGATAATTCTTATGATTTTGATGATTTGGCAGATTGGGAAAAACGCATCATTAAAACCATTGACGAGCCTGTAGAATTTGTTGCCGAACTAAAATATGACGGTGCCTCCATTTCTATTTTGTACGAAAACGGAAAACTGGTACAGGCAGTAACCCGCGGAGACGGCTTTCAGGGTGACGAAATTACATCCAATGTGAAAACAATTTCTGATATTCCTATTACTTTAAAAGGAGATTTTCCGGAACGCTTTTTCATGCGTGGAGAAATTTATTTAACGAGAAAAAATTTCGATAAAATCAATAAACTGCGTGAAGAAGAAGGTCTTGATCCCTTTATGAACCCTCGAAATACCGCAAGCGGAAGTCTGAAAATGCAGGACAGCGGAGAAGTAAGAAAACGCAGACTTTCATCTGTTCTTTACCAGTTTGTTGCTCAGGAAACCGATGCAGAAAGCCATTGGGAGCTGCTTCATAAAACTCACAATTGGGGTTTCACCATTTCTGAACAGGTAAAACTCTGCAAAAATTTAGATGAAATAAAAGAATTTATTAATTTTTGGGATACAGAAAGGCACAATCTGCCTTTTGAAATTGATGGTATTGTACTGAAAGTAAACTCATTAAAACAACAAAGACAACTTGGTTATACTGCAAAATCTCCTCGTTGGGCAATGGCGTATAAATTTAAAGCTGAAAAAGTAGAAACGCAATTGCAAAGTGTTTCTTATCAAGTCGGAAGAACCGGAGCCATCACTCCTGTTGCCAATCTGAAGCCTGTTTTATTGGCAGGAACTACCGTAAAAAGAGCTTCTTTGCACAACGAAGATATCATCAAAAAACTGGATCTTCACGAGCATGATTTTGTATACGTGGAAAAAGGCGGTGAAATTATTCCGAAAATAGTCGGCGTCAATACAGAAAAACGAAAACCAGACAGCAAAGAAGTTGAATACGTTAAAAACTGTCCGGAATGCGGAACTCCGCTTGTGAAAATTGAAGATCAGGCAATACATTTTTGTCCGAACGATCTTCATTGTCCGCCGCAGGTTGTCGGGAGAATGATTCATTATGTTTCCAGAAAAGCTTTAAATATTGATAATCTGGGAAGTGAAACAATTGAACAATTGTACAGAGAAAAACTTGTAGAAAATCCCGCAGATTTTTACACCTTAACAAAAGAGCAGCTTCTTCCTCTTGAAAGAATGGCAGAAAAATCTGCTCAGAATATTATTGACGGAATTGAAAAATCTAAAGAAATTGCTTTTGAAAAAGTATTGTTCGGAATCGGAATAAAACACGTTGGAGAAACCGTTGCCAAAAAATTGGTGAAAAATTTCAACACTATTGATGATCTGAAGAACGCCACTGCAGAAGAGCTTTGTCAGGTAGAAGATATCGGGATGAAAATCGCTGTGAGCATTGTAGATTTCTTTAATAATCCTGAAAACATTCTGATGCTCGAAAGATTAAAATCTTACGGAGTACAATTGGAAAAAGGAGAAAACACCAACGAAGTTTTGTCGAATGCTCTGGAAGGAAAAACGTTTCTCTTCACAGGAAAACTCTCTCTTTTCACCAGAGAATCTGCCGAGGAAATGGTAGAAAAACACGGCGGAAAGAACATTTCTGCAGTTTCTAAAAATCTGAATTATCTTGTTGTTGGCGAAAAAGCAGGAAGCAAACTGAAAAAAGCACAGGATATTGGAACCATTGAGATTCTGGATGAACAGCAGTTTCTGGATTTGATAGAGAAATAACTAGGTTTATCTTTAATTAAACTAAAGACTGTCTTTTTAGGCAGTCTTTTTGTTGTCATTTAACAAAATTTAGTTTATGGACTTTCTTAAAGATCACTCTATTCAGAACGAGCTTTTGTTGATATTTATTTCCGTTTTACTCGGAATTCTGATCGGAGCAGAGCGTGAATACAGAAACAAATCTGCGGGTTTACGTACTTTTATTCTGGTTTGTTTCGGGTCTTGTCTTTTTACTATTTTATCCATCAAAATAGGAGTTGACGATCCGGACAGAATTGCTGCCAATATCATTACCGGGATTGGGTTTTTGGGAGCCGGTGTAATTTTTAAAGGTGACACAAAAATAGACGGAATTACAACCGCCACAACAATCTGGGCAACATCTTCTGTCGGGATGGCAGTTGGTTCGGGTTATGTATATTTATCTATCTTGGGAACATTTCTCATTCTGATGGTTTTAAGTTCGCTTAATTTTTTTGAAAAATTTATTGACAACCATCACAAAATCAGAGAATACACCATTGCGGTAACCGATTTTCAGTCGGTGGCACACTGCGAAGTTTTATTTAAAACTTATCATCTCAGATTTAAAGTTGCAAAACAAAAATACAATCAGGGAACTTTGGTTACATCCTGGATCGTTACCGGAAAAAATAAAGACCACGAATCTCTGATGCAACACCTTATGAAAGACGAAAACATTTTTTCTTATGAGTTTTAAATGATAATAAGAGTTTGTATAAGTTCATTTAAGAAATCCAAATTTCCTAGAATCAATTATAAAATACAATATGGATAAGCTATAATTTTATTTTTATTTTAGCTTAAAAAAGATCATATTTCCGTTAATTTTCAAAACATAAATCTAAAACCTGAGTTTTGCTTTAATAAAAAAACTAAAATGCTTATTTTAGACAAAATTTTTTATAATGATAAAACGTAATATTCTTATTGCTTCTGCATTTTTCAGTTTTTCTTTGGGAATTGCGCAGCAGTATGGTGGAATGTGGATTCCGACCGAACTTAATGAAAAGGAAATGAAAGATCTCGGAATGAAAATTTCTGCAAAAGATATTTTCAACACCCAAAAACCGAGTATTAAAGATGCAGTAGTACAGTTCAATGGCGGTTGTACAGCAGAAATTATTTCTCCGAAAGGATTATTACTTACCAATCACCACTGTGGATACGGGCAGATTCAGTCACATTCAACAGTACAGAATGACCTTCTTTCTAATGGTTTCTGGGCTAAAAACATGAATTCCGAACTGCCAAATCCGGGAGTTACTGTAGATTTTATTGTTGATATAAAGGAAGTAACAACACAGATTCTTCAGGGAACAGAAAATCTTCAGGAACCTGAACTATCAAAAAAAATCGCAGCCAATATTGACACTTACAAAAAGTCTCAAAAAACTGAAGATTATCAATCAATTTCTGTAAAGTCGATGTACTACGGCAATAAATTTTATGCCTATGTGATTGAAACCTATAAAGATGTACGATTGGTAGGCGCGCCACCGCAAAGCATCGGGAAGTTTGGAAGTGACACAGACAACTGGGTTTGGCCAAGACACACGGGAGATTTTTCTATGTTCAGAATTTACGCTGATAAAAACAACAAGCCTGCAGAATATTCTAAAGACAACGTTCCTTACGTTCCGAAACATTATTTACCGGTTTCCATCAAAGATAAAAATGAAAATGATTTCACTTTTGTTTTCGGATTTCCGGGGAGAACAACAGAATATCTTCCTGCCATCGCCGTAGAAAAAATCATGACTGAAATAGATCCTGCAAGAATTGCAGTGCGCGATGTTGCTCTGAAAACTCTGGACGAAAAAATGCGAACCGACGATGCCACAAGAATACAGTATGCATCTAAATATGCTTCCGTAGCCAACTATTGGAAAAAATGGATCGGTGAGGTAGAAGGTCTGAAAAAATCTAACGCAGTACAGAAGAAAAAGAATTACGAAAACTCTCTTGCCGCCAAAAATCCTGCAATAAAAACAACGATTGACCAGATCAACAAACTGTATGCAGATCAGGCTCCTTTTGCACTCAACAATGCCTATTACAGTGAAGTGGTAAGAAACGCAGAGACATTAATGCTTGCGAATATGTTTTCTGGTTTCATTGCTTCTGCAGAAGCAGGAAAATTGGATGAGAAAGGGATTGCATCATTCAAAAAAAGACTTACTTCTTTCTACAAAGATTATAATGCAGAACTTGATGCTAAAGTAACAGCAAAACTTTTAGCATTATATGCCAATAAGACTGCTCCACAGTTTTTACCTGCCGGTTTTGCAGAATTTAAAGATGAAAATCAAAATATCATCAGTATTGAAAAACTTTCAAAGAATTCTGTGATCACAGGAAGATCAAACGTAAACGGAGCTTCATTAAGCGAAAATATTGATAAAGTGTTTTCTAATCAGGATAATTTAATTAAAACCATCAAAAAAGATCCTGTTTATGAGCTTTTCATGAATATAAGAAATACTTATATGAAATCTGCAGATCCTCAGTTTACCTCTTTACAGACCCAGATTGATGCTTTGCAGAAAAAATACATGGCACAGCAAATGGAAACTGATAAAGACAGAAAATTTTTCCCGGATGCCAATTCTACCCTTCGTGTAACATACGGACAGGTAAAAGGTTCTACTCCGAGAGATGCTGTTTCCTACGATTATCAAACGCGTTTAGCCGGAGTAATGGAAAAGTATGTTCCTGGAGATTATGAGTTTGATGTACCCAAAAAACTGATTGATCTTTACAACAAAAAAGATTACGGTATTTACAAAGATAAAACCGGTGATGTCCCTGTCGGATTTACTGCAACCAATCATACAACAGGAGGAAATTCCGGAAGTCCTGCTCTTGACGCAAAAGGAAACTTAATTGGATTGAACTTTGACAGACAATGGGAAGGAACCATGAGTGACATCAATTATGATCCACGTTTCAGCAGAAACATTATGGTTGATACGAAATATATTCTCTTCATTATTGATAAATTTGCCGATTCCAAATGGCTGATTGATGAAATGAAGATTGTAAAGTAAAGCCTTAATCTATATTATAAATGTCCTGAAAATATTTCAGGACTTTTTTTATGCAAAATATATTGTCTGAAATTATTATTTATCTCGACTGTTTAATTTATAATTTTCACATAATAATACCACAACTGCTAAAATAAAGCAGTTTTA